>JAEEGJ010002878.1_pt1 | contig 74960 bp, 67 predicted proteins | sample 8958761 | NCBI WGS metagenome assembly JAEEGJ01 (sample SAMN16246546, study PRJNA631951) | gut metagenome | biome: gut microbiome; feature: rumen; material: RS-attached | host: Bos | place: Iran: Karaj | collected 2018-10 | reverse complement strand
AGCTGTACGGCCAAAACCTCCGGATCAGTAAAGGCCTTGCAAACGGCTAGCTTAATCATTTCTTTACCGATTCCTTTACCACGAACAGATGCATCCACCATAACAAACTTAAGCATTCCTTCATGAGTCTCATGATTAAGTGAGTAGCAATAGAATCCAACAACACGTCCTTCATCATCTACCGCAGCGAAAGGAATGTCTCCGAATTTTTCTGATATATCTGACAGAAAGCACCTGAACTTTTCTTTTTCGAGGGGATACGGGATCAGATTTGCGCACCACATCATATGTGTTCTTTCATCTGTGATCCATGTCTTGATAACATCAAAATCTTCATCGAGATTAAATAATCGAATTTGCATTATTACCTATCCTTTTATCCTGAAAAATATATTCAAATATTCCGCTCTACGGATTATTTTGAAAATCCGCCCTGATAAAAGCCTTTCCATTAGGAAGCGGAAACCTTGTTTGGAGTATGTTCTTATATCCTATCTCCTGCATTTTTGCTAACAAAGATTTTTCGTCCATCTGATGATGTACCTCATCCAGTCTGTCGAACACATGCAAATATGGAGAATCTGATACCCACTGCTTATCATCCACATTGATCTGAATCAAACAAGACACATATTCAGGATTTACTTTGCAAACAACTCTCTGAAATACATCATACCCAATATACTCTATAAGAAGGTTTGCTATCAGTAACTGTGCCCCCGGAAGCTGATCCGCATCACAAATCAGATCTATCTTCAGGCATTTCAGTACATCAGACAAATATGCATATCGTTCAGAAACTATCTGAAGATAATTCTCATTGATATCCACTCCATAAACAGTCCGGTACTTATCCTGCCGTATATGTTCCAAGCCATTTCCACCGGCAACCCCTAGAACCATAGCCGTTGAAACCGGATAAGATTCAAACTGCTCCTTCATTATTGAATTCATAGTTTGAAGTTGTTTTACAGAATCAAGGCTCATGTGATTCTCATAATCTTTCAAACTGACTTCTTCCCACGGATTACTCATATTTCTCCTCTATTATGCTGAAAGATATTCTCGTTAAGTATTCTCAAAGAACTCTATTGTTCGTTTACATACATCAACCATCGTTTCATCTGATGGCAGATGTTTACTGTCTATTTCAACCATCGTGACAGGTCCTGCAAAGATTATCCCTGCCTTGTTAAATACTCTGCCTACATTATCCTTGTTTATAATCTGCAGATACATCCAAAAACGAGCGTTTTCCTTTAATGTAGTCGTCAAAAGCATTCTCCGGATCTTTTCCATGGAATACCTTGCATAAGCCACACATGTCACAATCGGAAAGGCATGGAAATCTGTTCTTTATGTATTCTCTTCGCTCTTTTTCTGTTGATTCTTCAACGATTGGCGCCGTGTTCATTATTTCCCCTTTATCTGCCTGTTTTGGCGATGCTCTTCCATGTACCCCATATTAATCTCGCGGATCTCACGCTTTCCATCTATGTAATCCTGATATATATCAAACGGATTTCCGCCCCCAAGCCAGCAGGAAGAACAATTCTCGCAGCCTCCTCCACAATCAAGTGAGGAACGTATTATTTCTTCTCTTTCTTCTTTTGTTGTATCTTTAATCAGAATCGACTTCATAAATAATCACCCCGTTCTTTCCTATTATTCTAACATCATCTCCCACAAATGTCCCTACAAACAAAGCAGTTCTTCAAGCATTCTTTTAATTCCCTTAATGTCCAGCGGATTGGTTGCGGTCTCATATGTAAAAAGCAAATTTCTCCCGGTATAGATCCCACTGTTTCTGTATTCGTCAAGTTTATAAAAACAATCTCTCCTGTATTCCTCGTCATCAAGAAGCCCAAAGTGTTCAAGGTAGATTTCTTCTCTTGTTTTTACCTTAAGGAGCGTGAAATCCGGGTATCTTGTGTTTCCATTCCGCAGTTTGATTGGCTTCTCGTAATGGTAAGGAATCCCCAGCTCATAGAACATATCGGCAAGAATTGCTTCCGATTTTGAGCGAACCTTTTCGCCTCGTCTTGTATCGTATATCTTGTTTTCAGGTCTGTAGGGATTTGATTTGAAACTTCTTGATTGCCATTCTTTGGCAAATAGATTGTCTGTTGAGATGTAAGGAGTAACTAGATTCTGTCGATTAACGGACAGATTTTGGAATACCAGATCTGCATTTCCTTTGGAAAGATGTTCAATGGTCTGCTCCAACCTTGCAAGCTCCTGTTTTGCTTCCCTGAGGAATTTGGTGTTGTAATCCTTTTGAGCAAGCTGTCTTGCCAGATTGATGTTTTCCTTAGGGATATAATCACCTTTTGTATCCCCGGTCTTTGTTACTTTGTAATAACGCGGCCATTTGCCACTTACAGATATCCTGAGGCGTCCCTCTGGATATAATCCTGTTTCCTTTTCCGCTCTTGTGACTGCCTTCTTGAGGATATTAATCCTCTCACTCATTTGTTTTAGTAGTTCTTCCATTATTTTCCTCCCTTAAAAAATGTAGTTTTTCGTATTTTGTGACTCAGTCAAGCATCAGCGCCTGTTTGAGTCAATGATTTCTTGCTTCCTTTATCCCTCCTTTCTGCCATTCTTTGACTAAGTTGAGCATCTTCCCATGGTTTAGTCACAGGATGCTTGCTTTGAGAATCTTCAGCAGCGAAGATTCATTGACTAAGTCGAGCATTTTCCCTTGGTTTAGTCAATGGAAGCTTGCTTTGGGAATCTTCAGCGGCGAAGATTCTTTGACTAAGTCGTGCATCTTCCCATGGTTTAGTCAATGGAAGCTTGCTTTGGGAATCTTCAGCGGCGGAGATTCTTTGACTAAATTGAGCATTTCCCCACGATTTAGTCACAAAGCAAGCAAAAAGCAAGCCCGGCAAACAAAACACAAGCCAAACACAAGCCAAAACACTTCAAAAAATGGGAATAATCGGGGAAAACCCCGGAAACAGCCCGGGGAAATCCCCGGAACAGGACCCGAAAATAGCGGAATCCGGTGAATCAAGAGAATCAAGGGCGCCGAAGAATCGGCGCCCGAATCTAACACATCAAATAACACATCAAATAACAATCAATCAGCCCCAAACGGGCAGCAAGTCCTACTTATCCAACGACTTCATAGTGGGAAAGAGCAGAACATCACGTATAGCGGGAGAATTGGTCAAAAGCATGGTCAATCTGTCGATACCATATCCAATTCCGCCGGTGGGAGCCATACCAAGCTCCAGTGCGTTAAGGAAGTCCTCATCGGTGTGGTTAGCTTCCTCGTCGCCCAGGTCTGCCAAAGCATCCTGAGCTTTGAAACGCTCTCTCTGGTCGATGGGATCGTTAAGCTCTGAGTAAGCGTTACACATTTCCCAGCCGTTGATGAAGAGCTCGAAACGCTCAACATAGTCGGGCTTGTCGGGTTTACGCTTTGTGAGAGGGCTGATCTCAACAGGGTGGTCCATAACGAAGGTGGGCTGAACCATCTTCTCCTCACAGAACTCTTCGAAGAAGAGATTGAGGATGTCACCCTTCTTGTGGTGAGGCTCGAATTCAACATGCTTCTCCTTAGCAATTGCCTTCGCTTCCTCATCGGTAGCTATAGAATCAAAGTCTACGCCTGCATATTTCTTAACGGCATCAAGCATTGTGATACGCTCGAAGGGCTTGCCGAAATCAAGCTCTACGTCGCCGTACATGAACTTGGTGGTTCCAAGAACTTCTTCAGCCACGTGACGGAACATGTTCTCGGTGAGGTCCATCATGCCGTGATAATCTGTGTATGCCTGATATAACTCCATGAGAGTGAACTCGGGGTTATGTCTGGTATCAAGACCCTCGTTACGGAAAACTCGGCCGATTTCGAAAACTCTTTCAAGTCCGCCTACGATAAGTCTCTTTAAGTATAATTCAAGTGAGATACGAAGCTTTAAGTCCTCATCAAGAGCGTTAAAGTGTGTCTCGAAGGGACGGGCTGCCGCACCGCCTGCGTTAGATACAAGCATGGGAGTCTCAACTTCCATGAAGCCCTGTCCGTCAAGGTAACGACGGATGGATGAAATAATCTTGGAACGCTTGATGAAGGTGTCCTTGGACTCCTCATTCATGATAAGGTCAACGTATCTCTGACGATATCTCATATCGGTATTTGTAAGTCCATGATACTTCTCGGGAAGAATCTGAAGAGACTTGGAAAGAAGGGTAAGGGACTCAGCATGAACTGAAATCTCTCCCATCTTTGTACGGAAAGCATAACCCTTGACACCGATGATATCACCCATATCAAGCTTCTTGAATTCCGCATAGGGCTCCTCGCCTAAAGCATCCCTTGAAACATAAACCTGGATGTTTCCCAGTTTATCCTGAACATTACAAAAGGAAGCCTTACCCATAACACGCTTGCTCATCATACGGCCTGCAATTGAGACCTGGATGGGTGAAGCGTCCATGATAGCACGTCTCTCGTTGTAATCGTTGTTGACTGCTTCCTTGGCTTCCTCTTCTGAGAGTCCCTCGGTGGAAACAGGTTTTCGGCCGGCCAAAAGTTCCTCTTCGTGCTTGACGTAGAGTGATTTCACCTCTTCTGTATGGTGAGTCTGATCATATTTGGTAATCTTGAAGGGGTCCTTACCTGCTGCCTGTAAAGCTGCAAGCTTTTCTCTTCTAACCTTGAGCAATTGATGAATGTCCTGCTCGGGGGCCTGGTTCTTAACCTGCTCTTCTGCCACTTTGGTTTCTCCTTTATATTAATTAATTTGATCTCTGAATCTCTAAAATCTTATACTTTACAACACCGGCCTGGGTCTCGATCTTAACGGTCTCTCCTGCCTTGTGTCCAAGTAAAGCCTTACCTACAGGGCTCTCGTTTGAAATCTTGCCCTTAAGGCTGTCTGCCTCAGAAGAACCTACAATCTTGTACTCAAGCTCTTCCTTGTACTCTGCGTCGTAAAGTTTAACCTTACAACCGAAGCTGATAACGTTAAGGTCAACCTCAGCCTCGTCTACAACTTCTACATTCTTAAGAAGCTTCTCGATTTCCTCGATACGTGCTTCAATGTCTCTCTGCTCATCCTTTGCTGCATCATACTCAGCGTTCTCGGACAAATCTCCCTGTGCACGGGCTTCTTTAAGCTTCTGTGCAACTTCCTGACGTCTGTTTACCTTCAGTTCCTGGAGTTCATCCTGGTATTTCTTTAAACCTTCGTAAGTGAGCATCACTGTCTTTTCTGCTACTTTGTCCATGTGTTCCCGGCACCTCTCAACTAAATTCTTTATTGGGGTATAGTCCCCCATATATCTTAGGTATTATAACTATTTTAGATAGCACTGTCAATGTCAAAAACCAAATATTTCATCTATGGCTTTCATCATATCTTCAGCAGTTTCCACAAGGTTAATGCTGTTGCGGAAAGCCGCCGAATGGGGCATTCCCGTGGTGTACCAGGCAAGGTGCTTTCGCATCTCACGAACCCCCGTGTATTCCCCCTTAAACTCAAGTTGGAGATTTGCATGCTGTTTTACCACATCACGCATCTCTTCATAAGATGGTCTTGGTAAAATCTCCCCCTTCTCCAAATACGCATTTATTTCCCGAAAAATCCAAGGGTTCCCCTGAGCAGCACGGCCAACCATAATGCCGTCGCAGGAGGTTTCCTTAAACATCCTTAAAGCGCTCTCTCCGTCCACAACATCGCCGTTTCCGATGACAGGAATTTTGACCGCATCCTTTACCGCAGCGATAATGTCCCAATCTGCCTTGCCGGAGTAGTACTGCTGCCTTGTTCTGCCATGAACCGCCACAGCTGCCGCACCGCTTTCTTCCGCAACATGAGCCATCTCCACGGCGTTTGCATGCTCATCGTCAAAGCCCTTTCTAATCTTTACGGTTACAGGCTTCTTGATTGCCTTAGCAACCGCCTCAATTATCTTTCCCGCCAGAACCGGATTCTTCATAAGGGCGCTGCCTTCGCCGTTGCCCACGACTTTAGGTACGGGGCAGCCCATGTTTATATCAAGAATCTGAAAGGGTCTCTCCTCGATTCTCTTGGCCTGGGAAGCCATAATCTCGGGGTCTGAGCCAAAAAGCTGAAGTGACACGATTCCCTCATCGGGGTGAATGGTCAAAAGGTCTTCCGTGTTCTTATTGTTGTAGTAAATGGCCTTGGCGCTTACCATCTCCATGCAGACCATGCCGGCCCCCATCCTGGAGCATAACAAGCGAAATGGCAGGTCGCTTACTCCTGCCATAGGTGCCAATATAATATTTGATTGTAATGCAACGTTACCAATCTGTAATCCGCTCATTAATTCCTACTTTTTGTTCTTCTCGTAAATAATGCGAAGGCCGTCAAGAGTAAGGTCCGGATCGTAAACGTCGATCATGTCTGTCTCTGCGGAAATGATTCGACCCAGGCCGCCGGTGGCAACAACCTTCATGTCGGCAACTCCTGTCTCTTCCTTAACCTTCTTAATTATATATTCTGTCTGTCCGATCTGACCGTAAACAAGACCTGCCTGCATTGAGGAAATGGTCTCCTGAGCCAGAATTGACTTGGGTTTCTTGATTTCAATCTCAGGAAGCTTTGCGGTGTCTTCCCAAAGAGCTTTCGCAGCGGTTCTGATTCCGGGGGCTGTAATACCTGCCGAGAATGAGCCGTCAGCTGTAATGTAGTCGTAGGTTGTGGCTGTACCAAAGTCAAGAACCAGAACAGGTCCGCCGTACTTTTCATATGCACCAACCGCATCCACGATTCTGTCGGGGCCGATTTCTCTGGGGTTCTCGGTGACAATCTTAATGCCTGTCTTGACGCCGGGTCCCACAATCACGGGATTGGTCTTAATGTATTTGATAACCGCGCTTGTGAGGGCGTGCATAACATTGGGAACTACTGTTACGATGATGGTTCCGTCAATATCCTCAGCCGAAACCTTGTTGTTATAAAGCATTCCAAGAATCATGACGCCGTACTCATCTGAGGTTCTGGGCATCTTACTCATCATCCTGAAGCTTGCAACCAGCTTTTCGCCGTCGTACACACCATAGTTAATGTTGGTATTGCCCACATCTATAACAAAAAGCATTACTCTTCACCCAACTCCTTCAAAAGGTCTGAAGGATTCTCTTTCAATATAATCATTCTGTAATAGAGGCTTAATGACTCAAGAAGCTCCTGTCGGGTTCTTCTTATCTTTCCGACCAGAAGTCCGCTTCCGATTTCATCATAATAAATGTCGTCCTCCTCGGCCCTTGTCTCAAGGGAGAGGCTTCCGTCTTTTTCAAAGACTATGGTAAAAATCCCCCCTACCTCCTCTGTGAAAAGGACGCAGATCACGTGAAGCTCGTCCTTGATGGACTGGGGGATCTTGTCAAAAGTCTCGTTAAAATAATACTTCTGCTCGTAGGCGTTGGCGCCGCAGAGCACAACTCTGTCGTCTTCCATTGTTTCTCTTTCTTATAATGTGGCAGCGATGACTGCCTTGATGGTGTGGAATCTGTTCTCGGCTTCCTCAAAAACTATGGATGCCTCGGACTCGAAAACTTCGTTGGTAACTTCGATTTCCTTAAGTCCGAACTTCTTCTCCACACTTCTTCCCACCTCGGTGTTAAGGTCGTGATAAGCGGGAAGGCAGTGCATAAATACTGCTCCCTCTCCGGCATTCTTCATGACTTTACCGGTAACCTGGTAAGGTAAAAGGGCGTCGATTCTCTCCTTCCAAGCCTCAACGGGCTCTCCCATGGAAACCCACACATCGGTGTAGATTACATCCACATCCTTTGTTCCTGCATCCACATCCTCAGTAAGAGTTATGCTTCCGCCGGTTTCCTTTGCAATGTCCTCGCAGGTCTTAACAAGGTCTGCAGAAGGGAAATAGTCCTTTGAGGTGCAGGCTGTAAAGTGCATGCCCATCTTGGCACAGACAACCATAAGTGAGTTGCCCATGTTATATCTTGCATCGCCCATGTAGGTAAGCTTAATGCCTTTAAGGCGACCGAAATGTTCTCTTATTGTAAGAAGGTCTGCAAGCATCTGTGTAGGGTGGAATTCGTTGGTTAAGCCGTTCCATACGGGAACCTTGGAATACTTGGCAAGCTGCTCAACCTTCTCCTGCTCGAAGCCCCTGTACTCGATTCCGTCGTACATGCTTGAAAGGACTCTTGCAGTATCAGCCATGCTTTCCTTCTTGCCTATCTGTGAGCTCTCGGGATCAAGGTAGGTGGTAAAAACTCCCAGATCCTGGCAGGCGCGCTCAAAAGAACAGCGGGTTCTTGTGCTGGTCTTCTCAAAAATCAAAGCCACTGCTTTGCCTTTATGCATGTTGGAAACGTCGATACCCTTTTTCTTCTTATCCTTAAGATCTGCTGCCAGATCCACAAGGTAAAGTATTTCTTCCGGTGTAAAATCCAGTAATTTGAGGAAATCCCTGCCCTTTAAATCCATTGTTTCTACCCTTTCCGATTATATTTCTACTCCCAAAAATATCTTAGAAGAATACGTGATGTCCGATAACAACACCGTCTCTTGTTCCGTTGTCTCTTCTGAAGTGGCATGCGGCTCCAACGTTGGTGTTGCCGGCAATGGCCTCTTCCGCTGCCTTAATGCAGCTTTCTCTGATTCGTCCTGACAGGTAAACCTGGTCAACCTTTCCTGCTGCCGCAGGGGTAAACTGACCGGAAGCGTAGATTACGCCGTATACGTTGTCGGGATATGCTGCGGAACGAACACGGTTCATAACAACCGCACCTACCGCCAGCTGGCCTTCGTAGCTCTCACCACCGGCCTCACACTGAATGAGGGCTGCAAGAAGCATTGTATCGTCTGCTCCCACAGTTGCTGCTCCGTAGTTGGTGATAAGGGCCTTCTTGGCTTCTCTCTCGGCCTTCTCTCTGGCCTTTATTTCATCCATGGTTTCGCCATGGTCAATTACAAATCTTATGGATACTGCCTCTGCGGGAACGTATCCGTTCTCACCTTCGTAGTCAACGCATACCCAGTTATCCTCGGATATACTTACTACTTCAAGTTCTTCACCCTTGGCCACAAAACCAAGAATCTCGGCCTCGTCGGCGGGCTCTCTTCTTAATCTGTAGGCACCGCTCTTACAGCTTGCAAGAGTTGTTCCCACTTCGTTGGCCACCTGATTGGCCTCTTCACCAAAGAACAGGTAATCGTTGCTGCACCAGCCGATAAGGTTACCGGTCTTAATCTTGGTCCAGCCGTCACCTCTCTCAACAATGGTTCCACCACAGTCTTTATATAAAAGTCCCAGCTTGTTGCTTTCAACGTTGGGGGCTTCTCTTACGTTAAGAACGCTTTGCACGTTAGCCATTACAAGGTTAGATTCCTCTTCGGGAACCACATCTGTAATCTTAACCGATTCAAGAGTTTCTGTGGCTTCTTCATTGGCCTGCAAAACGCTGGGGTCAATAAAGGAAGCTACACCGCCGTTAAAAGGGTCCAGGTGAAGTCTGCTATATTCGGCTTTGGCGGTTATCTTTGGGCAAGCAAGAATTAATAAGCATAAAAAAGCCCAAAAGGCAAACCGTTTATTGCCTTTTGTTAACATAGTCAATCTCCTCTAGGAAAAAAGTTACAAAATTGTTACAAGTGTAATATAGCAATTGCGCCAAGTTATGTCAAGTTGCGCCCTATGCTCCAAGCTCTCTGTTGCGCTTTACGCAGGCGTCCATAGCATCCTCGATGGCTCCTCTGAAACCTTTTTCTTCAAGGACCTTCACTGCCTCGATGGTGGTTCCTCCGGGTGAGCAAACCATATCCTTAAGCTCTGCGGGGTGCTTGCCTGTCTCCAGTACCATTTTGGCCGAGCCAAGTACTGTCTGGGCTGCAAAGGCGTAGGCCTTGTCTCTGGGAAGACCGGCTTTCACCGCACCGTCTGCCATGGCTTCAATAAACATGAAAACATAGGCAGGTGAGCTTCCGCTTACGGCAACAACGGCATCCATCATGGATTCGGATACCAGTTCCGCTTTACCGAAGCAGTTTAAAATGTTCATAACCGTCTTTACATCATCGGCGTTAACATCATCATTTAAGCTTACGCCGGTGCAGCCCTCGCCTACTAAAGCGGGAGTGTTAGGCATGCAGCGAACAATCTTTGTTCCGGGCTTAAAAGCCTTTTCGAGATAATCGATGCTTTTACCTGCTGCGATGCTTACGATTATGGCATTTTCTTTAACTGAATCCCTTATGTCGGGAAGAACTGTGTCAAACATCTGGGGTTTGATTGCAAGGAATAAAACATCACTCTCCTCTGCAACCTCCATGTTGTCTATGGCAATCTTTATGTCAAAGGTAAGGCTGGCTCTCTGTCTTGACTCCTCGGTTCTTGCGTATCCGATTATGTCCTTAGGTTCGCAGATCTGCTCCTTTAACATTCCTCCGATGATGGCTGTAGCCATATTTCCAAGTCCGATAAAACCAATAGTCATTTCAATACCCCCTTATGGTCTTTGTAATGTATCGTATAAACATTTAAGTGTTGTTCTTTGTCTGTGGGCCTCGTACATGAGAACCGCGGATGCAATGGCTGCGTTTAGGCTCTCCACCTCTCCCTCCATGGGGATTCGAAGGAAAACCTTTGCGGCTTCTGTTATCTCATCGCTTAACCCGTTGCCTTCATTTCCTATAAGAAAGGCCGTAGGCTTCCTGTAATCAAAAGCGTGGTAGGGTTCCTCCCCCTTAAGGTGGGCTGCGTAGGTAGTGATGTTTTTACTATTTAAATCCTTAACCACCTTTACCACGTCCGAAACGTAAACAAAGGGCATGCGATAGATGGAGCCCATGGTGGAACGGATGGTCTTGGGGTTAAAAATGTCGACGCACCCCTCGCTCATAATGATTCCCGTAACTCCGGCGCCCTCGGCGGTACGAACAATGGTGCCAAGGTTTCCGGGGTCCTGAATGTCCTCAAGAACCATGAGAAAAGGAGCCTTCACATCGGTGATTGATGAAAGGTCGTGAGCGGGTCTTTTTAAAACGCAAAGAACCCCCTGAGGGGTTCTGGTGTCAGACATTTTGGTAAAAACTTCATCAGTCACACTCTCGGTCAGGAATTCTTTAAGTCGTTCACCCACCGGATTTCCCTCGTTTTCTTTCATGAAGGTTTCCGATGCGTAAACTGCCTTAATCCAGTCCTTCGGGGCTTCCATAAACATCTTGCGCCCCTCCGCTATGAAGACTTGATCGCTCTTTCTGTCCTTTGCGGACTTTATCCAGTTGCAGATCTGTTTAACCTGTTTGTTTGCTGTACTTGTTATCATTAGATTGCCAAAGCTTTACTGATTTCGTACTGATAAGGAGGAATGTCCTTCTGCATCTGCAAAGCTTCCTCGATGTCGAAATCGGTGAACTCTCCGTGCTTGTAGCCCACAACTCTGTTGGTCTTGCCCTCGAAGAGAATGTCTGCCGCATAGGAGCCCATAATGGATGCGTAGTAACGGTCCTTACATGTGGGACTTCCGCCACGCTGCATGTATCCTAAGATGGTTGCTCTTGTCTCTATTCCTGTAGCAGCTTCAATTCTTCTTGCCATGGAAGTTGAGTGGCCGATTCCCTCAGCGTTGATGATGAGGTGGTGAGTCTTGCCCTTCTTACGGTTGGCGATAATGTTGTTGATTATCTGCTGCTCATTGTAATCATATTTCTCAGGTAAAAGGATATCGTCTCCGCCTGTGGCAACGCCGCACCAGAGTGCAATATATCCGGCATTTCTGCCCATTACCTCGATGATACTGCATCTTTCGTGGGATGAAGATGTATCTCTTACTTTATCGATAGCCTGCATTGCAGTGTTTACAGCTGTATCAAAGCCGATGGTGTAATCGGTGCAGGCGATATCAAGGTCGATGGTTCCGGGGATTCCGATGGTGTTGATTCCGTGTCTTGAGAGAGCCTGTGCTCCTCTGTAGGAACCGTCTCCGCCGATGACAACAAGGCCGTCAATTCCATGCTTTCTGCAGACCTCGTAGCCCTTCTGCTGTCCTTCCTCCGTCATGAAATCCATACAACGGGCAGTTCCAAGAATGGTGCCGCCTCGCTGAATGATATCGGAAACGCTTCTGGCTTCCATATCTATAATCTCTTCGTTGAGAAGTCCCTGATAACCCTTCTTGATTCCTTTGACCTTCAATCCATTGTCGATGGATTTACGAACCACGGCACGTATTGCCGCGTTCATTCCCGGTGCATCGCCTCCGCTGGTCAAAACCCCTATCGTTTTAATCTCTTTAGCCATATAGTATGCCTCCTTGAGCACGTGGGTTTAAGTTTGTGATTATTTTATATCAAAAACAGCGTAATTTCAATCCCTACACCAGTTTAACACTGTCCTCACCGAAGGCGCCTCTTAAGGCTTCCATAAGCTCCTCGTCGGCTCGTACGTCCTGGCTTCTTGAGAGAGACCGCATCTGTTTTTCCTCATCAAGATAGATGTTTACCTTGTCGATACCCTCAGAATCCTTAAGAATATCGCTTAATCTGTTCATCTTCTCTTCGTAGTCCGCCTTGTTCTTAAAGCGAATCCAGAGATTCCTGGGGATTTTTTCAAAGGGGGTAAGCTTCTCAAGAATAAGTCTTCCGTCCTTTTCATCCTCCAAAGATACCCTTCCCGTGATGAATACCTTCGCATCCTCGTTTAAGTACTGTCCAAAGATATCATACTGCTTGGGAAAAACGATAACTTCTACTGTTCCCAGAATATCCTCTATTGTAAGGAAAGCCATAATCTTGTCGTTCTTGGTGTACTTTACGGTTTTGGCCGCAATGATTCCGCCGATGGTCTTACTCTCATTTTCCATAAGAGATGTGGCACCGGTTTCCTCATCAAGAAGGAAATCTGCGCTGGAAGCGGTCTTGTACTTGTTCCAGATGCCCATGTATTCCTCCATGGGGTGGCCGGAAATGTAGATGCCAAGCACCTCTTTTTCAAAGGCAAGCATCATTTCCTTGGGGTATTCACCAACCTCAGGCATGCGAATTTCAAAGTCCTTCTTGGCATCGTCATCCACCACGTCAAAGAGGCTGATCTGGCCGGTTAAGGTGTTCTTTCCGGTCTGGGCAATGTCGTCCATGAATCTGGCGTAAACCGTCATGAACTGCTTTCTTGTGCCCTCTAAGCTGTCCAAAGCTCCGGCTTTAATGAAGTTCTCCACGTTCCTCTTGTTTAATTCCGTGTCCTTCATTCTGGTGAGGAAATCTCTTATGGTGGTGAACTTACCCCTCTGATTTCTCTCCTCAACCACAGCGTCTATGATGTTTCGACCAACGCCTTTGATGGCGGTAAGGGCATATCTTATGGCGCCGTTTTGAACCGAGAATCCGCTCTCGCCTTCGTTAATATCCGGAGGCAGAATCTGGATTCCCATATTTCGGCATACAAGAATATACTCGGATACCTTCTTTGCATTATCTATTACAGATGTAATAAGGGCTGCCATAAATTCAACGGGGTAGTAATACTTTAAGTAAGCTGTCTGGTAAGCCACCACCGCATAGCAGGCCGCATGGGATTTGTTGAAGGCGTACTTGGCAAAATCCATCATCTCATCGTAGATTTCGCTGGCAATTTTCTCATCTATTCCCTTTGAAACACAGCCGGGAACCTTTTCTTCTGCGTTACCGTGGACGAAGTTCTCCCTCTCAACCTCCATGACGTGCTGTTTCTTTTTACTCATGGCACGGCGAACCAGATCGCTTCGGCCAAGGGTATATCCGCCAAGGTCTCTTACGATCTGCATAACCTGCTCCTGGTAAACGATACAGCCGTAGGTAGGAGAAAGGATGGGCTCCAATTCAGGGCAAAGATAAGTAATGTCCTCATGGTTGTTCTTGCCCTTGATGTATTTGGGAATAAAGTCCATGGGGCCGGGACGGTACAGGGAAATACCCGCAATAACGTCCTCCAAAGATTCGGGTTTAAGCTCCTTCATGAAGCTCTTCATCCCCGCCGATTCAAGCTGGAAGATACCTTCGGTTTTGCCTGAACCGATGTATTCATAAATCTTCTTATCGTCGTAGTTAATCTTGTCTACGTCAATTTCTGTGCCGCAGTCCTTCTTGATAAGGTCCACCGCATTCTTTATAACCGTAAGGGTTCTAAGGCCCAGGAAATCCATCTTAAGTAAGCCCAGTTCCTCGATGGTGGTCATGGTGAACTGAGTTGTTATGGAGCCGTCGGAACCCCTTGATAAGGGCACAAATTCATCTGCAGGCTTCTGGCAGATAACAACGCCGGCTGCGTGCATGGATGTGTGTCTGGGAAGTCCCTCAAGTCTTCTTCCCATGTCGATTAAGGTCTTGCACTGAGGGTCGGATTCGTAGGCCTTACGAAGCTCGGGATTCATCTGAAGAGCCTTGTCGATGGTGATGTTTAACTCGTTGGGAATCATCTTGGCCACGGAATCACAGAAGGCATAAGGCAGATCCAGGGCACGTCCCACGTCCCTGATTACACCCTTGGCCGCCATGGTACCGAAGGTAACAATCTGAACCACCTTGTCCTTGCCGTATTTTCTTCCAACATAATCGATAACTTCCTGCCTTCTTTCGAAGCAGAAGTCAATATCGATATCGGGCATGGATACTCGCTCAGGATTAAGGAAACGCTCAAAAAGGAGGCTGTACCTGATGGGGTCAATGTTTGTTATATGCAGGGTATATGAAACGATACTTCCCGCAGCACTGCCTCGTCCGGGGCCAACGGGGATTCCGTTCTCTCTGGAGTAATTGATGAAGTCCCATACAATAAGGAAGTAGTCTACGTAGCCCATCTTCTGAATGACAGAAAGCTCGTAGTCAAGCCTTTCCTTAAGGGTCATTCCTGTGGTTCCCGCAGGTTTATTCGGATTGCCGTATCTTTCAATCAGGCCGTCATAGCAAAGCTTATTAAGATAGGTCCAGGAATCGTAGCCCTCCGGAACATCGAATTTAGGGAGCTTTGTAACGCCAAACTCAATTTCCACGTTACATCTGTCGGCAATCTTCTGAGTGTTCTCAATAGCTTCTTTAGCATAAGGGAAAAGCTTACGCATCTCCTCTTCGCTCTTTATATAGTACTGTCCGCCTTCGTAGCGAAGTCGGTCTTCGTCGGTAACTCTCTTTCCGGTCTGGATGCAAAGCAGGATATCGTGTGAATCCACGTCGGATGCGTTGGTGTAGTGAACATCGTTGGTGGCAACAAGAGGAATGCCCAATTTCTCGGACATCTTCATAAGTTCCATGTTTACAAGCTGCTGCTCGGGAATTCCGTGATCCTGTAATTCAAGGAAATAGTTTCCCTCACCGAAGCAATCAAGATATTTAAGGGCAGCTTTCTCCGCTTCATCCTTAAGTCCCTTGACAATATTCCTTTGAACCTCACCCTGAAGGCAGGCAGAGCAGCAGATGATTCCCTCGTGGAATTCACGAAGGACATCCATGTCAACTCTGGGTCTGTAATAAAAGCCCTCGGTAAAACCGCGGCTTACAATCTTCATAAGATTGGAGTAGCCCGTGTTGTTCTCCGCAAGCAAAATAAGGTGGTAATATCTGTCCTCACCACCGGTTAATTCCTTGTCGAATCGGGAGTTAGGGGCAACATAAACCTCACAGCCAAGGATGGGCTTGATGCCTTCTTCCCTCGCCGCTTTATAGAAGTCTATTACACCGTACATTACACCGTGGTCCGTAATGGCCGCAGCGGTCATGCCCAGCTCTTTGACTCTTTTCACATATTCTTTTATCTTGTTGGAGCCGTCCAAAAGACTGTATTCCGTATGGACGTGAAGATGAGTGAAAGCCATTTATAACCTCCCTTGTTCGCTCCTTATTATTCTATCACAAATGTGGGGGGATTAGATTGAATTTGTAGTATAAAATCTTCCCTTCTGTTCCATCCCTGCTTCCCGCCATTGTATCCGTCAGGGGATGGGCCTCAAGGACAAGCCACAAGGGTGCTTCGCATCCTTGACCCCCATCCCCTTTCCGGATTTCTAAGTAAACAAGCAGGGAAGGGGCACTCTGCGCCTCCGGCGCCTTCCCGATACGGGGTCTTCTCCGGCACAGGGGCCCTTCTCCCTCTTGCTTGCTCGGTGTTATGTCAACCTTTTGAGGAACCTCTACTGCCACATCGCCATGTTTTCTTTCCCTGGCAGTAGTATTTTCGGGGTGTTCTCTGCTAATTATCCATTTCTTGTCTTCCGGCAGTAGTGTTTACGGGGGGCTGCTCTGCTAACCTTCATATATTTTCATCTTAGCAGTAGCTTTCCTTATTTCCTCTCTGCTAAATCCCCAATATTCACCGTCTAGCAGATGAGCCCTTAAATTTCCTACTGCCTGTATCCCAGAATCCCTTTTCCGGCAGAGCGACCTCCAAAATTCCTACTGCCAGTTATCACAAAGTCTCCTGTCAGCAGTATATTTCTTGGATTTGGTTTACATAACTCATTTGTGGGCCGGTCAGCAAGTGAAGATTCGCCCTTCTGCCGGGACTATTACGTGAAGATTAGGTCTTTGCCCCTCCTTTCACGTAATTCGAAAGGGGTTCCTTCGAGAGTCTACGTGAGAAGTCCTCATTTCTCAATTTTTTCACGTAGGTTCCTCTGAACATATCTGCCATTTCTACGTGAGGAAAAGTGAATTCGAGGCAATTACACGTAAACCGCCCCCCAGAAATGGGAGGGAGAGTCGCCGGTTGGGTGCCGGCAGTGGCTCGGAGGCCCAAGGGATGGCCCTGAAAGGGCAGTCTCCTCCCTTCATCTGCTTGACTGCTCAATATCCGGGGGAAGGTGGCGGGTCAACCCTGCGGTACGCACCCTTTAGGGCTTGGGGTTGACGCGGCTCCGCCCCCGGATACAATTGCAAAAGCAGATGAGGGGACGTAAAAAGCCGAGGCCAAAGGCCTCGGCTCAAGCTTCATATAAAAGAAATTAGAGGTACTTCTTAAGGTCGTCAACCTTGTTGAGCTGCTCCCAAGGGAGGTTAAGGTCGTTACGGCCGAAGTGACCATAAGCTGCTGTCTGCTTGTAGATGGGACGACGAAGGTCAAGCATCTTGATGATTCCTGCAGGACGAAGGTCGAAATTCTCACGGATGATTCCAACGAGTTTCTCGTCAGAAACCTTACCTGTTCCGAAGGTATCAACCATGATTGATGTGGGCTGTGCTACACCGATAGCGTAGGAAAGCTGAATCTCACACTTGTCAGCAAGGCCTGCTGCAACGATGTTCTTTGCAACGTATCTTGCTGCGTAAGCTGCAGAACGGTCAACCTTGGTGCAGTCCTTACCTGAGAAAGCTCCGCCGCCGTGACGAGCGTATCCGCCGTAGGTGTCAACGATGATCTTACGACCTGTAAGACCTGCATCACCGTGAGGGCCACCGATTACGAAACGGCCTGTGGGGTTGATGAAGAACTTGGTCTTGTCGTCGATTAATTCCTTGGGAAGTACGGGATCAAATACGTACTTCTTGATGTCCTCGTGGATCTGCTCCTGAGTAACATCCTCGTCGTGCTGAGTTGAAAGAACAACTGCCTCAAGTCTTACGGGCTTGTCATTCTCATCGTACTCAACTGAAACCTGGCTCTTACCATCGGGACGAAGGTACTTAAGTGTACCGTTCTTACGAACCTCTGTAAGCTTAAGAGCAAGCTTGTGAGCAAGGGAGATGGGATAAGGCATGTACTCGTCTGTCTCGTTTGTAGCGAAACCGAACATCATACCCTGGTCGCCGGCACCTGTGTCAAGGTCATCTGTAAGTTCACCTTCCTTAGCCTCGAGAGCCTTGTCAACACCCATAGCGATGTCGGCTGACTGCTCATCGATTGCTGTTAATACTGCACATGTATTTCCGTCGAAACCATACTCTGACTTGTCATAGCCGATCTCTTTGATTGTTTCTCTGGCAATTCTGGGGATATCAACATAAGCATTTGTTGTAATCTCACCTGTGATAAGAACGAAACCTGTACAAGCTGCTGTCTCACAAGCAACACGGCTCATGGGATCCTGCTCCATCAATGCATCGAGGATGGCATCTGAAACAGCATCGCAGAGTTTGTCGGGATGTCCTTCTGTAACTGATTCTGAAGTAAATAATCTTTTCTCCATTTTTTCTCCTTTCATGGATGCATTCTTATTCCCTGTTAATACGAAAGCTATAGAATGTAAAAAAACCGCTCACGAACAATCGTAAGCGGTTTAAATTTCTCTAAGCCATCTTCTTATTGTTCGATATACCTTTCGGTATCGCTCAGGTTGGCACCTTCCTTGATAAGGGGTTGCCGTGGCTTCATAGATCCTCTGTATCTCCACCACTCTGAATAAGAAATGATATAATGTTTGCTTGTTAACTCTAACACCTAAGTGTCATGTTGTCAACCAATCTTTAGTTTAAATTTCTTGAAATCTCTCTCGGTCTCAACCTTCTCAATCTGTGCACCAAGGGACTGGAGCTTCTTGTGGAAATCCTCGTAACCTCTCTCGATGTACTGAATGTTATCAACGGTGGTAAAACCTGTTGCGGAAAGACCTGCGATAACAAGTGCGGCACCTGCACGTAAGTCAGGAGCTGTGATGCTGGCACCGGTATACTGGTCAACACCTGTAATAATTGCAGTGTTGCCTTCAACCTTAATGTCTGCACCCATTCTTGCCAACTCATCCACATAACGGAATCTGTTCTCAAAAATGCTCTCTGTTACAATGCTGATTCCCTTGGCAAGTCCCAAGGATGCTGCCATAACTGCCTGCATATCCGTAGGGAAACCGGGATAGGGAAGTGTCTTTACGTGGGTTGTGCGAAGGGGCTTTGAAGCCACTACTCTAACCGCATCATCAAATTCCTCAACCTCGCAGCCCATCTCGATAAGCTTTGCTGTGATGGACTCCAAGTGCTTGGGAATAACATTCTTAACTGTGATATCACCCTTGGTAGCTGCTGCCGCAAACATAAATGTTCCGGCCTCAATCTGGTCGGGGATGATTGTGTACTCTGTTCCGTGAAGAGTGGGAACACCCTTGATACGGATTACATCAGTACCGGCGCCCTTAATGTTGGCACCCATGCTGTTTAAGAAGTTGGCAAGGTCAACTACGTGAGGCTCCTTGGCCGCATTCTCAATGATGGTCTGTCCCTCTGCAAGAACCGCTGCCATCATAACGTTGATGGTTGCACCTACAGAGACAACGTCCATGTATATGTGTGCGCCTACAAGCTTTTCAGCTTTGGCAATTACTGAACCATGTTCAATCTTGATTGTGGCACCGAGAGCTTTGAAGCCCTTGATGTGCTGGTCAATACCACGAGAGCCGATGTCGCATCCACCGGGGAGTGCTACTGTAGCCTCTTTGTATTTTCCAAGGAGAGTTCCGATGAGATAGTAGGAACCTCTGATTTTTCTTAAGTCTTCCTGATCGGCTACAAGGCTGAATATCTGAGAGCCGTTAATAGCTACGGAGTGCTTGTCTTTCTTCTTCTCGTTTACGCCTAACTTCTTCATACCATCGAGAAGAGTTCTGATATCGCTTACGTCAGGTATATTGTCAATATATACGGTATCATCCGTCATAATCGAAGCCGCAATAATAGGTAGTGCCGCGTTCTTGGCGCCGCCGATCTCTACCTCTCCCACAAGGGGATTGCCGCCCTTCATTGCATATTCTTCCATTTCCAACCTCTGAAATAATCTTTATACCCCGAGTATGGCATAGCCGATAGAAAAAATACTCTCGTCAAATTATATCATAAATCGAATATTTGTAAATCGAATACTAGTTCAGATAATCGAGAGGGTTTACAGCCTTACCGTTAATTCGAATTTCGAAGTGGAGGTGAGGTCCTGTTGAAATACCTGTATTACCTGAAGAAGCAATTCTTTCATTCTGAGTAACAGACTGACCCACAGAAACAAGAACCTTGCTAAGGTGAGCATATCTTGTCTGTCTTCCGTCGGGATGGTCAATGAATACGCAGTATCCGTATCCGCTACCCCAACCTGCCTTGGAAACCACACCGGTACTTGATGCATATACGGGTGTTCCCACAGGTGTTGACCAGTCGACGCCTTCGTGGAAGGAGCTTGCACCTCTTGTAGGTGAATTACGTCTTCCGAAACGTGAACTTAAGGTACCGCCGGAGATAGGCTTTATATATGTAGGAGGAATCTTGGTTCCCTGCTTCATAATCTTGGGAATGGATTCGATTACCGTCTCCTCCTTGATAACCTCTCTGGTATCCTCGTTCTCGTTGGTGTAGTTAATAACCGCAACTGCTTTTCTGAAGCCTGCGGAAGGCTGCTGCAAAACTTCAGTCTGTGTGGTGTACCAGTCATCCACAGGGATAATCTCTATGGGTGCGTCGTAGGACTCTTCCACATATTCCTGAACCTGTCGTCTTACAGAAATCTCAGGCTCCGGAACGGTGACTTTAAGTTCATCTCCGATATGGAGAATGGAATATTCATTATCAAGTGTCTTGTTAAGTTCAATAATACGGTCTACAGGAATTCCGGTGGTAAGTGAAATACCCGATAAGGTATCTCCGGGCTGGACCTCATAAATGGTGTCCTTCTCCTGCTCCTTGGTAACCTCAACAATGGCGTCCTCCAAAGGAGTGAACTGAGATGATGGAAGGTAAGATTCCACAACCTCAACCTTCTCGGCAAAGCCCATGTCAACAAGGCCGTACTCGAACTCGTTCCAGGTCTTCTCTCTGGCAGGCTCAATGTTTTCAAACATTGTGTCGATTACTTCGGTGATTCCGCCGTCTCTTCTGCCCTTGGCATCCACATCGTAGGTGATCTCTCTATCAACCTTGCCCTTGTTTACAATGCTGGTCAAAACGTTGAACTCTCGTCCCGAGTCATGTACCAGCTCTACGTTAAAGTCCTTCTTCTCCTGGTACTTGTCAAGGCAGGCCTGAAGCATATCCTGTACTTCATCAATGGAGGTAAGGTTTACGGAGTACTCATTAACCTTGACGGTGTAGCCGTGGGCCATGGTGGTCTTTATGCTTCCGCGTAAAACCTTCTCAATGTTCTCCATCATTGTTTCTTTGGAGGTTACTTCACCCCAAAGCACTTCACTGCCCTCTGTGGTAATGTCCGAATCCATGAAAACAAGGTCATCGGTCTCTGAAGCAATCTTCTTTCTTGCACTGCGAACGTATCCGTCCAGGTCATCAAGACCTCCGACGGTACCTACATACTCACCGTTAACCGAAACTGCAAAGTAGTTGTCACCCTTGCTTTCAAAGGGGGTATAGCTCGGCAAAAAAAATGCGGCTACAGTAGCCGCAAACAACGATATCTTTATGAATCTGATTCTAATATGTCTGCTATATTTTGTCTTCATACTGCTAAATACTTAACTTACTTATAAAAATGCTCAATTATAATATATGAAAATAAACCAATAAGTCAAATGCAAGATCTGCTGCGGCACATGTAAATGCAAGAATTGCAAAAACCAAGCCCACTACGAACTTGCCGTTAACTGACTTTCTTACAGTCTTAACTTCATCCTTAACAGCTGCGCTCTCCTCCTGAACAACAGCCTGAACGTTACGGTATACCTTGACGTTCTCCTTGTGAACAACCTCATACGCATCCGCATTAACGTTCTTAATCTGCTCCATCAAGGATTCTCTTGATGTCTCAAGGTTATCAATCAATTCCTTAAGCTTATCGGCAGCCTCAGTATTGGAAAGACTAAGCTTGCGCATGTCCTGTAAGCAGGTGTCGTACTGCTCCATCTGCTTCTTCATTCTATCAAGTTCTGCTGCCTCTGCCTGAGCGTTGGCTTTAATAATCTCTGAAGAATTAAACTTCTGAGCCAGCTTGTCCATAAAACTATCCATATATTTACAGCCCCCTTGTAGGAATTTATATAACCTTCTAAATTTTATCATTTTACTATCTCATTTTCAATGGCATATCTTTTGTGCACATTGTATAGTTTTTGCTATCGATTTTTTAACCCTTTGTCAATATTCACCACAGTTTAACACTTTGTTCATACTTTGTTCATACTTAATGGATATAATCAAAACATAGATTTTGAATGGTTCTTGCATATGCCATGCAGATATTTTTTTCATAATAGCCCCGACATCGTAAGGTGCCGGGGCACTCCTCATTTTATACCCTAATATTCTTCGTTTTCGTATCCGGATTCCAGACCCTGGATCTGCTCGTTAAGCTGCTCCATTCTGTTATCCAGGTCAGATACCATCTTGGCACAATCCACTAATTCCTTCTTAAGATTCTCAGGCGCGTTACCTTCGAACTTATAGTGAATCTTATGCTCAAGACTTGCCCAGAAGTCCATAGCTACAGTTCTGATCTGTATCTCCACCTTGGCGTCGATGGTACGATCGGAAAGGTAAACGGGAACAGTTACTATCATGTGATAGCTCTTGTAGCCACTGGCTTTAGGGTAGGTAATATAGTCTTTTTCCGAAATAACCGTAATGTCCTTCTGGTTCCTTAATATCTCCGCGATGCGGTAGATATCCGAGGTGAAGGAACAGATGATACGTATGCCGGCGATATCGTTGACATACTGAATCATGTTATCAATGGTAGATTCTCTTCCGTTCTTTTTAAGCTTCTTGACAATGCTCTCAGGAGTTTTGATTCTGCCCTTGATATGCTCAATGGGATTGTAGCGATGCACATGCTGAAACTCGTCGTTGAGAATTTCCAACTTGGTCTGAACCTGATGAAGGGCTGATGTGTAGACAAGTATTACTTCTCTCCAGCTGTCAACGCTTCCGTTCATGGCCTCGCGTTCTTCTTTGTGCTTATCTTCAGCATAATCCATGGTCTAATCCACCTTTCTGTTACTGGCAAAGGTTACTTCGCAGGGAAAGGATTAGAGTACAATACCGTTCTTCTTGCAAAGCTCCCTTGCACTTTCTACTGAATCCACACCGGTCTTGTTCTTAATGGGTGCGAACTCTTTCTCTCTCACTACCTCATAAGGAAGGCATGAACCCATCTCATAGATGTGATCGAGAATAAGTGATTCAAATTTATATCCGTTGGGTGTTTCGGGCTTAAAGAAATTGCCTTCGGCATCCAGGCAGGGAATCTTCTTCTCAACAATGTGGAGAGGAAGTTTTTTCTCCATAACAGCTACGGACTTCTTGATGTCAAAGAGGTAATTGAGGATAACTCCGAAGTTGTAAGCGGGGTCGCCCTTCTCGTTCTTTGCATCCATCATTTCATCTGTAAGCTCGTAGTATTCAACAATTGAAGGATGTCCGTCCTCAAGGCAGACAACACCGACCTTCTCATCTCTTGCAGCCTTCTTAACAACCTTTGCTCCAACTGCACATCCGCTTAGAAGTGTTGCTCCTACGAAAGTGGGATCTGCGATTCTCTGGAGAACGTTGTCTACTGCGAAGGTGTTGAGCCATTCAACTCCGAACTCCTCAGCCTTCTTAAGAAGACCTGCTCTTACAAAGGATGAGAACCATCCGCCGTTACCGTTGGGAGATGTTGCCATACGGCACTTGCTCTCCATGTATATCTTTCCTTCGTAATCGGATGCGGGAGCCATGTCCTGCTTGAAGAAGGAAACGTAATCTTTATTGTATCCAAAGAAGTTCTTCTCATTAAGGAACTTGATGGTGGCATCGTTGTTCTTCTCACTGGTCATAATAAAGAGAGGAATCCATGCTCCGTCTGCTGCCTTAACAACATCCATAAGGTTCTCAATCAGTCTCTGGAAAATGAAAACATCTTTTGTGATACCGATGTTGTACATTCCCTTGGGGTCATCGGAGCCAAGTCTTGTTCCCATTCCGCCGGCAAGAAGAACTGCTCCCACCTTGCAGGCTTTGATTGCTTCGATTCCCTTGGCATAGAACTTATCTTTGTTAGCTTCGATTTCTGAGAGCTCCATTGCTGCCAGGGGCTCATATTTGCCCTTCTTTGCAGGTGCTTTCTTGGCCTCGAGGGCTTCAAGAATACTGAAATCAGTCTCGTCAATCTGGTTAAGGAGCTCAGCTTTCTCCCCTTCGCTAAGCTCATCAAAATACTTAAGTACATGCTCCTGGCCGTACTTCTTCAGTTTGGTTAATGCTTCATTGTAATTCATTTTGTTTCCTCCGGATAGAATTCATTTATCTTTTAAAGGCATTAAAGAATTTCGCCATTGGTTCAACGGTATCGTGCAAATCGCTGATGGCTTTATTTAATGTCTCTATGTCAATTTTGTTAATCTCCGCAAGGGCATCGCTTAATCCCTGTGCGTTGTCCTCCAACACCTTGTTCATGTTGGCGGAGGTGTTAATAAGCTCCGATGAAAGCTTATCAATATTCCCCAGGCTTTCTTCAGCCTTCACAATGGTAGTTTCCGCTTCGGTGAGAACCGCAGCGGCCTTAGGTATAAGAATGCAGCCTGCCACCACAAAAACCAGGCATATGATAACCGCAGCTATTCCCGTTATCCTCGCATAGAAAGTTCTCTTGTTGTTGCTTTCCAAAAGCCTTCTTAAACTCTCCTGCTCAGACATTACGTTATCAACTGTGATTACTTTCTCTTCGCTCATTTCTTACCCCTTAAAAGTTTAGTTTAATCTGTTCACCCATCATTTCGTCGTAATCGTCACAGGCGGTTATGGGTCCACTGTTTTCTTCTTCACACCGGCAATCAAAACCCTGATGCTGGCATGTGGTACAGATACATCCCGCGCATCCGACCTGCTTACATTCCTGTTTCTCTTCTGCCGGCATTCTATCTCCTTTATCTGTTACAAAGCACTTTGAATCCTGTCCAAAAGTTCTTTGTAATCCTTCATTATATTATCGTGTTTTTCCTTCACAAAAGCATAATCCCCGGATTTCACCGCCATCTCAAGGCTCTTGGCCTTCTCGAACATGTCACCGGCTCCAATCATATTGGATGAGCTCTTGATGGAATGGGCAACCCTCTGATAGGTTGGCCAGTCTTCAGCTTCATAGGCCTCCTGCAAAGCGGTATCAAACCTGTCTCTTAAATAGACATTAACAGTCTCCACAAAAAGCTCTTTCATGTTGCCGAAATAAATAAGGGCCGTTTTGGTGTCCAAAAAGCTTAAATTATCCAGTGTTTCGCTGACATTAGCCACTTCTTTTACCTCCTATCCCATCTAAAAGTTTACCCCTCATAAAGGTCAAAAGTCAAGCATGGCAGAAGCCTTCCAATGTTCCGTCTTCTCGGCATTTCTGAAGGAATTTTACGAAACTTTTGACCCCCTGATCCACGGAATTGGGAAGGGCTATTCCAAGGGTTCTGAAGCTCTTTGGCTCCAGGTCGTAAACCGATACGTTATCAGGCAGGTTTCTTATGGACAGTCTTGGCATTGCCGTGGCCCCCAGGCCCTGGGAAACCATTGACAAAAGCGCAAAGTCATCGTCGCAGGAAACCGTGAGGGCATCCTTTGGAAGATCGATAAGGTGGCTCTTTAATGCATTTTCAGGTGCCATTATAAAAGGATATTCTCCAAAGTCTCCTATACTTATGGATTTCTTCTTCTCGTCCACAACCCCCTTGGGATAAACCGCACAGTAGGGGTCCTTCATAAGCTCCATGAACCTGAAGCCCTTAAGCCTGTCGGTATCTCCAAGAGCCAGATCTATCTTATGTGATAAAAGCAAATCCGAAAGGTTCTCCGTTCCTATCTTTATACTGAAGACTGCCGCAGGATTATCCTTCTGATAGGTCTTAATGGCATGAGGAAGCCAGGAGGTGGCAATACTTGAAAAGCATCCTATCCTTATGGGGCTTTCCTTACCCTCGGAAAGTCTCCCGGCAAGATTCACAATTCTGTCGATGCTGTCCTTTGCTTCTATAATGAGAGGCAAAAGTTTTTCCCCGGCAGGGGTTAAAACAACGCCCTTGTGGCTTCTGTCCAAAAGAGCGATTCCAAGTTCTCCCTCTAAGTTATTCATTGTCTGTGTCACCGCCGACTGGGTACAGTTTAGTTCTGCGGCGGCTTTGGAGAAGCTTCCGGTTTGAATTGTCTTTAGAAAAACTTCCAGCTTTCTGTCATCCATAATAATTCCTCGTCTATTATAAGAAAAACTTATAACCATATTATATATCTGATATTCCCAAAAGGCAATTCCGGTACTAAAGTGTTCTTTGGAACAAAAAGCGACATCCCTACTCGTTTTTTGAAACTTTATTTTTTATCTTTCTGAAAGGTGCAAAGATGACCAGGCTTTTAAACAGTAAAAATGAACATCTGGGATACGGTTTGGTATTCTTCTCCGGAATACTCTGGGGACTCTCAGGCTTCTTTGTAAAAAGACTGCAGGGTCTCGGAGCCGACTCTTCATTGATTTCATTCATGAGAGTCTCATTTGCCTTTGTGGCCATGCTCGTATTCTGTGTTGCAAAATTCGGTATTAAGAGCCTTATCATTAGTCAAAAGCAGATTTTTGTGTGCGCTGCTCTTGGTCTGATATGCCATGGGGTTTACAACCTCTTTTATAATTTCGCCATTACAACCCTTGGCATATCCTTCAGCACCGTTATCCTTTATTTATCACCGGCTATGACATTGATTTTCTCGGCAATTGTTTACAAAGAAAAAATCAATATAATCAAAATACTGGCTATACTTGTCAATATCCTCGGATGTGGGTTTACCATAACAAACGGCCGCTTAAACATTTCCGGTTTTGTGGTTTCCGGACTTGTTGCGGCCGTTGGTGCCTGTATCTGTTATTCAATGAATTCCATTATCGGCAAGATGTCCGATAAGGGAACCAATCCTTTCGTAATGAGTATGTACAGCTTCTTTTTCGCTGCAATCGTACTCCTTGTTATTGTTAAACCCTGGGAATACAGGGTTACATTGCAAACTACCGGCGTTGTGGAATGGGGTGTCCTCTACGCTTTAATTCCCACAGCAATAACATACGCCATTTACTACATCGGAATACAGAAGGTAAAGGATTGTAGTAAAGTTCCCGTCCTTGCTTCCGTCGAAGTAGTTGTAGCTTCCGTGGTTGGAGTTACACTCTTCGGGGAGCATATTGGTTCCGTAAGCATTATGGGCATCGCCATGGTAATCGCTTCAATCGTTATGATGAATACCCATTTCTACAAGGATATAATTTCTCTGAACGCCGCGAAGTAAGTTTCGATTCGGCCTTCCCCTGTAATATATTCCAAATGACTCTGAAGCCCGGTGTTGTCATTCAACAGTTTGACAATGCCGGGATGATATCTTGTTCCGGCTCTTTCCGTCAGTTCCTGAAGGAGTTCCTGGAAGGATTTACCCCTTGCATAATTTCTGCAGTAAACATCGGTTGCGGCGTCGATTGAATCCGCAATGGTGATTATATCGATGATGATCTTAATGGGAGACTTGGTGTTGTCGAAGGCAACAGGATAGCCGCCCTTTCCGTCGTAGTATTTGTGGTGTCCCACTATTACATCAAAGTATGGTGCAAACTGAGGGTCCTCATTTACCAGCATAAGTCCCTTTTCGGGATGAAGTCTTATGAGATCCTGCTCCTCACCGCAAAGTCTTCTCCACTGCTGATTGATGACATCGGTAATAAGGCATTTGCCTATGTCATGAAGCATTCCGCAATCACAGACATACTTCTTGATTTCCTCAGACTTCTTCTTGACCTCGTCAATATCCTTACATCCAAGGATTCCGATAAACTCCTCAGGATTGGTCCAAAGATAAATATTTGTGATGGCCTGGGCAATCTGAACCACCATAAGGGAGTGGAGATAGGTAATGGGCTGTCTTGAGATAATAATCTTTGACAGATAGTTTCTCTTCTCCTCAAGGCTTTCCATAAAGGGCTCCACAGCCTTAAACCACTCGGCACTGGCGCTGTTAAGGCGGGATGTGAAGAAGTGGTAGGGTGCAGTCTGATGTACGTGGGTAACCTTGTTAAAGAAGCGCTCCAGATACTCCCTTCTCTCTGCGGGAGTAAATTCGCTGTCCTTCAGGTATTTGAGAATGCTTATGCCCGTATCATGATAATTGAAAAAAACGTCAAGTTCTCTATCCTCGTTCTCGGGGTCAGAGTAATTGGGAAATCTTAAATCATCGGTAATTAATGAAATCTGCTCCTCCACAACCTCTCTGACTTTCATTCTGCCGGCGAGAATTCTGGCCTTGTGGTAAGCCCTCATAACGGCACCGCTGGGGTCCTCTCTTCTGCCAAGGTCCAGTTCCCTCTTGGCCTGCTCCGCTATCTTTATAAACTGTCCCCTCTGTCTCTCCTTTAAGTTATCCACATAAGCTTCGGAATAAAGAATATCCTCGTTGATTTTGGCCATTACAAGAGGAAGGAAGGGTTTGTCCCCATCCAGCGTCTGAACCGCAGGGTTATTGAAAAGGTCCATTACGGCATAGTAATAGTCATAAACTGAATCCTGAAGGAAGGGACATATTTCAGTTAAAGGCGCAATAAGGTTGGAATAGGCCGTAAAGAAGCAACGGCGGATTCTGGGATCACTGACTTCAACATAGTGAGCCCGAAGTGAAATAACTCTCTGATAGTAATCTATGGCAACGCCGAGTCCTGCGTCACCCATGGTTCTGGAATAGAATTCCGTGGTTTCAAATCCCATGAGATGGTAAAGGAAGACCCTGTGATCAAGGTCGTTCCTCATCTCATAGTATGATATAAGCTTATTGGCTATGGTTGACATAACTTCGAAGTCATCATAACCGCAATAGTACAGGTCCATGATGACATCAAAAAGCATCTCGGCGTCATTATCCGTAAGGATTTCGTCGAGATAATCTCTGATGGTGGCTAACATCTCCTCGGTTTCGCCGTAGATAAATCTCATTTTCTGAGAGCGTTCCTTAAGGAGACCGGTCCAGTCCGCAAGATTGTTTTTCTCAAGAAGTTTCTCATGCAAGTCATCGTTCAGATCACGATTATCCTTGTAGGTCTGAAGAAAGTCATGGAGAAAATCCTTTTTTTCCATAAGCCCCTCCGGGAAAGTTACATTAACCTGAATAAATCTTCGTATGTTTCTCTTTTCCTGATAGTCTTAATGCTTCCGTCCTTGCAAACCAGCACCTCTGCCGGGCGGGGACGGGAATTGTATGTGGAACACATTGAGTATCCGTAAGCTCCCGCGTCAAGAACACAGGCGATATCGCCCTTCTTAATCTCGGGAAGCATTCTGTCTTTTGCAAGCAAATCTCCGGATTCGCAAATATTTCCGCAAACATTAACGGGAGAAAGATTGTCTCTTGAAACTGCCTTTCCGTCTCGAAGCACCTCTACGTCGTGCCAGGAGTCGTACATGGAAGGGCGAACAAGTACATTCATTCCGATATCTGTTCCCGCATACACGTGTCCATTGTTCTGTTTAACGGCGTGAACACGTCCAAGGATAACACATCCCTCTGCAACGCAGAAACGGCCCGGTTCTGACTTAAATAAGGGCGCATATCCGTATTCAGCCACGAACTTGTCAAGAATGGCCTCAAGAGCCTTCTTAAAGCCTTCCATCTCAAAGGGCTTCTCATCATCAAGCTTATGATAGGGAATTCCGTATCCGCCACCAAAGTCTACGAACTCAAGGTTCTTAAACTTCAGAGCTATTCGAAGGAAGTTTTCGGCCGCAGCAAGGAAAGGCTCGTAGTCCATAAACAATGAGCCTATGTGCTGGTTGATTCCTGCTATTGTAAGGTTATATTTATCTGCGATTTCAAAAATCTTATCGATATCTTCTTCGGCAACGCCAAACTTGGTCTTCTTACCTGCGGTAACAACCTTCTCGTGATGGCCTGCTCCTACGCCGGGATTAATTCTAACGGCGCATTTTCCGCCGGGGTTAATCTCACCGAAGGTCTCAAGCTGAGACAGGGAATCAAGGCTTGTCATAATGCCCCTGTCGATGGCGTAGCGCATCTCTTCTGCACTTACGTTATTGGGCACGAAGAAGATTCTCTCTTTGGGAAAACCTGCAGCCTCTAACATTCTGATCTCGCCTTCACTCATGGCGTCACAGTTAATTCCCTCCTCGAGAGCCAGCTTAAGAATATGAATGTTGGTGTTGGCTTTCACAGAGTAGTTGGCTGTGTAAGGATATTTGGTGATAACCTGAGAAACGGCGTGCATACGATTACGAATAATCTCCTCGTTGTACACGTAGAGAGGAGTCTTGTATTCCTCTGCAATCTTCTCGGGATTATTTCCTTTGAAAAAATCCACTGATTCTATATATGAGTTCATGTTACTATAATAAACCTTTCTTGCAAATTAGAGAAGATGTGCTCTGATTTCTTCGCCGCTTAAGGGTGAAAGATATGCGGGAGCAATGTCGAATACGGTCTTGCAGCCTGTAACGCCCTCTTTCTTAAGGCGATCGATTGCTCTTGCATAAGCCACAAGAACAAGGGATGTGAACTCAGGGTTGGAGTCAAGCTTTAAGCTGTACTCGATAATAGCATTGTTCTCATTGTCCCATCCAAGCTTACCGGAACGGAATACAAATCCGCCGTGAGGAATGCCTGCGTGGTCTCTCTTAAGCTCTTCCTCAGAGATGAAATGAACAGTGGTATCATACTCATCAAAGTAGTTGGGCATGGTCTTGATTTCGTTCTCAATAGCCTTAAGATCAGCGCCTTCCTCAGCCACAACGAAGCACTCTCTTGTGTGTTTCTGTCTTGTGGTAAGTGTGGGGTTCTCGCAGTTTCTTACCTTCTCCAAAGCCTCGGGAACAGGGATTGTGTACTGCTTGCCGTCCTTGACGCCCTTGATACGTCTGATGGCGTCTGAGTGACCCTGGCTTACGCCCTTGCCCCAGAAGGTGTAGTCGTTACCAACGGGAAGAATGCTGTTGGCATAGAGGCGGTTAAGGGAGAACATTCCGGGATCCCATCCTGCTGAAATAAGAGCAATGTGTCCTGTTTCCTTTGCTGCCTTGTCCACGTTTGCAAAGTGCTCAGGAATCTTTGCGTGAGTATCAAAGCTGTCAATTACGTTAAAGTTCTTAACATACTCAGGTGTCATCTTAGGAAGGTCTGTTGCACTTCCGCCGCAGATGATAAGAACGTCAATTTTATCCTTATAATCGTTAATGTTATCAACCTTCACAACCGGAACATTTGGTGTGAGGATCTTAACAGTCTCGGGAGCTCTTCTTGTAAAAACAGCAACAAGCTCAGCATCTTTATTCTGCTTGATTGCGCATTCAACTCCACGTCCTAAATTACCGTAACCTAAAATACCGATCTTCATTTTTGCACCTCTCTTAGTAAAGCCTCTTTATTATAACACATAAAATTAGGCGTAGTAATACCTTGGTATTACTACGCCGTAATAAGCATATGAACTGTATTCAGTTGTTCTTACTTGATTACCAGATCGCCCCATGAATCGTCGGGAACAATTGTAATGTATGTTTTACCTGTGTTGAGCTTGATGTGTCCGCCCTCAACAATGTTATCAAAGTAAGTAATGTTGTACTGAACTCCGTTGGAGCCGTCCTTGTACCAGTTGATGGGGATTGCCTTACCGTTTGTAAGGTAGTAACCCTTATCGCCTGCACCTACAACGTTGTAGATAAGATATCCGTTCTCATCAAGCTGTGCGAAAGAGCAGCCCTGGATGATTACGTTCTTAAAGCTTGTAATCTTGTTGCCGTCGCCCTCATCAACGTGAGCCTGATTGTATACGTAGTAGTCATAGGTCTTGGTTGACTCGTTGTAAACAAGCTTAGATGATGTGTGCTTGAAGGGAAGTTCAACAGTTGTAGCAGGAATAGCATAATCCTGTGTAAGCTCTGTATCCTTGGTGTTGAACTCAAAGTGCTGTCCGGGATAGAAAGAATTGTACTGGGTATCATAACCTGCCTGTGCAATTCTGTCCTTAAGCCCTGCATAGGAGTTTCCGGTTGTAGGGTTGGTATATCCATCATATGTGATATACTCTGTGAACTCAGTTCTCTTGCCGTTTGAGAAACGTGCAAAACCGCCGTTTAAGTTGTCAACATAGTCCATTGCGATGTAGTCATTGATGTAGAAAGGACCACCATCGTGGCAAAGGATTGCATTGTACTCTCCCATAAGGAAGAAGTTGGTGGGACGTGTTGAACGGATGGAACCAATCTTTTCTACTGATGCGTAATCCTTAAAGATACACATAAGACGGGTTACTCTGTCGTTCAGGGTGCTGTTCATGATCTCGTATACGATATCAGCGCTGTTAACACCAAAGTGGTTAAGTGCTGTGATTTCGTTATCGACCATAACTGCGATGGGACGCTGTGTCTCAAGATCCTTGGAAATAATTTCGTTTGTAAGTTCTGAACGATACATTCCTTCGGGAACTACTTCAGGCTCTTCCTCGGGCTCTTCAACTGTCTCTGTTACTTCGGGTGTTTCTTCTACTGTCTCCCAGGTGATTCCCTCATCTTCACTAGCAGGAGCTGTAGTCTCTTCATCTTTGTTGCCGCAACCTGCCAAAAGGCAAAGGCTAAGACCCATGGCTGCAAGCAGATAAAACTTCTTACTCAAATCTCTTACCTCTCTCTTTACGCTTCGTCGCGTTTTATCTCAACTATGAGCACTGTATCCTGCTCATAAGTTCTTCCTGTTTCGCTTCTTATCATATCCACGTTGGAAATCTCTACTCGATAGAGCTCCAAAAGCTTTCCGCTGTCATCAAGAATGGATGCCAGGCCGTGGAATCCGTATGCCTTTCCGTCATGCATGCCAAGATAAAGCATAACATGACCCGGGCACAACAAAAGTGAACCGGGCTGAACGCTATTATAATCTATACCGCCAGTCGGGTCAATAGAATGTTTCTTAATTTTTCGCATATCAATGGTATCTCGGGGCAGGGTAAAACCGAAGCAATTGTACACTGCATTCACTATTCCCGAGCAGTCACTGTGACCGTATTTTCCGCCCCAGCTGAACTGATCACCAAGGAGTTTAAAGGCCTGGGTTACAACGTTCTTTGTGGTGTAGGGCAGGAAACCCTGATGCAAATCTATATCCAGTTTGGTATTTACAAATCTAAGTCCGCCGTCGATGGTTCTTGTGGGAATACGAAGATTTCCGTCCATATCCATGGAAATCTTGGTTCCTACGTAAAGTTTCATCTTAACGCCCAGAACATCGCAGGACTTGTGTTCCGTAACTATTGCAAATCTGGGAGAAAGCAGATAATCCTCCCAAATACTTCTCTGACATGTGGCTATACAGATTCTCTTAACCCATCCCTTATAGTTCTTGGAATGGACAAAGAGCCATTTCTTATCCTCGGAAGTGTGATAGATGAGTACCGGCTCCGCCAGGGTTAACTGAGTCCCCTGAAGCTGATCGATACATTTCTCACTGATGAAGCTTCCATCCTCTGTTCCCGCCTTGGTGGTGGGGAAATATCGAAGATCCGCAGGACACGCCGCAAGGCCGCAGGAAACCGTCACTTGATCGGGTATGGATTCAAGTGCCTGTGAGTCCTCTAGGTCTTTGATGTCTGCGGGAGTAACCTTCTCATCTGCAAGATAAACCAGATCCTCAAGATTCTGTCCCCTGGTAATCATCTCAACCAGCTCCGCCTTCGAAATACTGTGGGGAGCAGTCAAAAGATTTAAAAGTCCTAGGTCCTTCTGTTCTTCAAGATACTGATTATACTTTTCGATTTCGTCGATATTCATCAGAATCGAGTCATTCAGATTCCAGAAGTCGACTGAGGTCATTTCCTGTGTCGCCGATCCGGATATCGGCGCAATAGGATTTCTTCCGGGATATTCTGTAATATTCATATGAGTATTTTATCGTTCTTCTCTGAAGTACGCAAGTCCGAGGGAAGCAGGGGGCTGGTTTTCTCTCTTACTTCTTATTGAAGTAATAACCAGAACCACCAGTGTTACCACGTAAGGAATCATCTTATATAATTCCTTGATCTCCATATGATCCATTCCTGTGGGAATGAAAAGATAAAGAATATATAATCCGCCAAATAATATGGAAGCAAAAATACCGATGCTGGGTCTCCAGATTGTAAAAATTACAAGGGCGATGGCAAGCCATCCTCTGTCACCGAAGGCATCGTTGGACCATACGCCACAAGCGTAGTCCATTACGTAGTAGAGGCCGCCCAAACCTGCAATCATACATCCTATGCAGGTTGCAAAATACTTATATCTTGTAACGTTGATTCCGGCTGCATCTGCTGTTGTGGGGCTTTCTCCCACAGCTCTTAAGTGAAGGCCCACTCTGGTATGTCTGATGATTCTTGATGTAACCAGAGCGATGGCAATTGAGGCATATGCGAGGAATCCGTAGGACAGAAAGATTTTGCCAAACCATCCAAGCTTATCTGCAAAGGGCAGTGCATGTGAAAAGTATGCGCTGGTCTTTGAAAGGGCGATGGAAGGAACGTCACTTCCCGCAAGCTTTATAAGGGAGCCGCCGAAGAAGTTTCCAAAGCCTATGCCGAAGGTTGTCATGGCAAGGCCGGTAACGTTCTGGTTGGCCCTTAGGGTAACGGTCAGGAAGCAATAAATGAGGCCCATAATCAGGGAACCCAAAAGTGAGCAAAGAAGGGGAATTGCAATGGCGAAGAAGCCGTTGATTTCACCTGACTGCTCATAGAAAAAGGAACCGATAACACCACTTATGGCACCAACGTACATGACGCCGGGGATACCAAGGTTAAGGTTACCTGCCTTCTCTGTCAGAGTTTCACCTGTGCTTCCGTACAGAAGCGGAATACCCTGAACAACTGCTCTTGGTATGAAAGAAACCAGATCAATCATTTATTTTGCCTCCTTTCCTGCAGTTTTCTTACGAAAGTTTATTTTATAAGTAATGAAGAATTCACATCCGATTACAAAGAAGAGAATGATACCGGTTAGGATATCAGAGAAGGAGTGATTCAGGCTGAATGCTGTGGAAATCTCTCCCGCTCCTCTTCCGAGGAATACTATCAAAAGGCTTGTGAGAATCATTCCCAGAGGATTAAACTTTGCAAGCCAGGAAACCATTACCGCGGTGAATCCCTGTCCGCCTGCGATTGTGGTTGTAACCGTGTGGTTGATGCTGCCCACCAGAAGAAGGCCCGCAAGTCCGCAAACGGCACCGGAAAGAATCATGGTTCTAACGATTACTTTCTCAACCTTGATACCTACGTATCTTGCAGTGTGCTCACTCTCGCCCACAACCGAAATCTCGTAGCCGTGTTTGGAGTAATTAAGGTAGATATACATAAGCACTGTGGAAACCACTGCGATTATTATGCAAAGCAGATATTTGTTTCCCACCTCGGGAAGCCAGCCGGCATTGGTGTTCTGATTGATGATACCAATCTTACCTGAACCCTTGGGAACCTCCCAAAGAATGGTGTAGTAGGCTACCAGCTGAGTTGCAATGTAGTTCATCATCAGGGTGCAGAGGGTTTCATTGGTGTTCCATTTGGCCTTGAAGAAGGCGGGAACGAATCCCCAAAGTCCTCCGGCCAGTATGGAGGCAATCACCATGCAAAGGATTACCACGCCGTTGGGAAGCTTATCTCCCAGGCAAATCATGCAGGCTGCGGCAGCAAGTGCTCCCGCCAGAACCTGTCCCTCACCTCCTACGTTCCAGAATCTCATTCTGAAGGCAGGGGTTACTGCCAGGGATATTATTAATAAAATGCTGATGTCCTGAACGGTAATCCAGGATTTTCTGGCGGTACCGAAGGCACCTGTAACTATTGTTTTGTAAACGTCCAGGGGATTTAATCCCGTAAGGGCCGTTGTGAGAATTCCGCTTACGATAAGGGCGAGAACTATGGCTGCCAGTCTGATGGCCCAGGCTACATACCACTTCACGTCACCGCGCTTGACAATATGAAGAAGCGGTTCTTTTATCTTACTGTTCATCGAATCCCTCTCCTCCTATTCTTGTCATCATCATACCTACTTTATTCTTTGTGGCGGTACGTCCGTCGATTATTCCGCTGACCTTTCCGCCGCACATTACCAAAATTCTGTCGGATATCTCAAGGAGAACATCCAGATCCTCGCCAACGTAGATTACCGCAACACCGGCTTTCTTCTGGCGATTGATCAAATCATATATTGTATAGGAAGAATTAATATCAAGGCCTCTTACCGCATAGGCTGTAAGAAGAACCTTGGGAGCTGAAGCAATTTCTCTTCCTACAAGGACTTTCTGAACGTTACCTCCTGAAAGTCTTCTTACGGGAGTTGAAATTCCCGGTGTTACCACATCAAGATCCTTAACCACTTTCTTGGCAAGCTTTCTGGGAGCTTTTCTGTCGGTGAAGGGTGTGTGACCTTTTCTGAAGGAACGAAGCATCATGTTGTCAGACATGTCCATGTTTCCCACAAGGCCCATACCAAGTCTGTCCTCGGGAACAAAGGAAAGGGTTACGCCCATTTCCTGAATCTGTCTGGGATCCTTCTTAAGGAGCTCGTCCTTGCTGCCGTCGTCCTCGATGTAGCACACGGAACCGCTCTCTGCAGGCTGAAGACCTGCGATTGCCTCAAGAAGCTCTTTTTGTCCGCACCCGGAGATTCCTGCGATTCCAAGAATCTCGCCGGAGTTGGCTGTAAAGGAAACATCTTCCAGCTTAAGTATTCCTTCCTCATTTCTTACCGTAAGATTCTTAACCTCTATTCTGGGCTTGGGATCTACGGGGTCCGGTCTTTCTATATTTAACTCAACCGCATGTCCTACCATCATTTCGGTCATTTCCTGTGCGGTTGTTTCTTTCGTCTTCAGATCACCCACATAAGTGCCTTTTCTAAGGACTGCCACTCTGTCTGAGATGGACAGAACCTCGTGCATCTTGTGAGTGATGATAATAATGGATTTTCCGTCTTCCTTCATGTTTCGAAGAATTGCGAAAAGTCTGTCTGTTTCCTGGGGTGTAAGAACCGCTGTGGGCTCATCCAGAATAAGAATGTCTGCGCCTCTGTAGAGAACCTTGACGATTTCAACCGTCTGCTTCTCAGAAACGGACATGTCATAGACCTTCTGATCAGGGTCTACGTCAAAACCGTATTTACGGCAAATCTCTCTGATCTTGGCTGAAGCCTTCTTTAAATCAAGCTTTCCGTCAAGTCCGAGAACAATATTCTCTGTGGCTGTCAAAACATCAACCAGTTTAAAGTGCTGATGAACCATTCCGATTCCCAGCTCGAAAGCGTCTCTGGGAGATGCTATGATTTTTTCTTCATTATTAATAAAAATCTGACCCTCATCCGGATAGTAGATTCCGGAGAGCATGTTCATGAGCGTAGTCTTACCGCTTCCGTTCTCACCAAGCAGTGCGAGAATCTCCCCCTTGTAAATATCAAGATTCACGCCGTCGTTGGCAACAATTTCTCCAAAGCGTTTGGTAATATTCTTCATGGATACCGTTACGACTTTGTTTTCCACCTTAAATCTCCTTTTCAACCAATAAAAAGCAAATACCTTATTAGACACAAATTGGGCGGCGCGAGGATTCGCACCGCCCCTGCAACTATTCTAATTCTATCACAAAACCAACTTATTAGCCGAAGTTTGTGTTAAGAAGTGTGATGCCATCAATCTGAACATCGAAGTAAGGAGCGGAACGGAATCCGTCACCTGACTCAGCGAAGTAACCGTCAACGATAACTTCGTGGTCGCCTTCGTAGTTGGCATCTGTATCAACGTCAGCCATGTAAGAATCAAGCTGTGCACCGTTTACTGTGAAGGTTGTTACATCGTAAACGTGAAGCTTGCCTGCGATCATGTCAGCCTTAGCTGCATCGATTGCTTCCTGTGTTCCCTCTGCTGCAGCTGTTCCAAGCTCTGTAAGAAGAACTGAATCTGTAGCAATTGTACCTGTCCAGTCAGCAGGAATCTCTGTACCTTCCATAGCGCTCTTGATAGCGAACTCGAAGTAAGGAGCCCAGTTGATTCTGGATGAAACGATGTATGTGTTGGGGCAAGCAGCTGCTGTTGAACCGTTGTAAGAAACATCGGGAACATTTGCTGTCTCACAAGCTGTGGGAGCACCCATTGAATCTGCGTGCTGAGAAATAAGTACGCATCCGTCAGCGATAAGGTTGTTAGCGCCTTCCTTCTCTGCTGTCTCATCGTACCATGAACCTGTGAAGGTAACTTCCATTGTAGCTGAAGGGCAAACGCTTCTTGCGCCAAGGAAGAATGATGTGTAACCGGAAATAACCTCAGCGTATGTGAACGCGCCTACGTAACCGATCTTAGCCTGATCCTCTGTGATATCGCCGTTAGCAATCATCTCGTTGAGCTTTAAGCCTGCAGCGATACCTGCAAGGTAACGACCTTCGTAAATTGAAGCGAAAGCGTTGTGGTAGTTTGAAAGGCCTTCTGTATGAGCCTTAGTACCTGTAGCGTGGCAGAACTGAACATCGGGATATTCCTTAGCTGCCTCAATCATGTAATCCTCGTGACCAAAAGAGTCTGCAAATACTGCGATACAACCTGCATCTGCAAGGTCTAAAGCAGCGTCCTGACACTCCTGACCCTCGGGAACGTTTGTCTTGAAAATAGGGGTAACTCCAAGGTTCTCGCAAGCTTCCTTAGCTGCGTTGATGAAGTTTAAGTCGTAGGTTGAGTTCTCATCATGAAGGAAGATGAAACCAACTTTTACGTCTGCAGCAGCTGTATCAGCTGTAGCTTCGCTTGTCTCAGCTGTCTCAGCTGTCTCAGTTGTCTCTGCTGTCTCAGTTGTGGTGTTTGCTGTTGCAGTGTTGTCTGCTCCACACGCACAAAGAGAAAATACCATGGTTGCTGCAAGTAACAATGCTGTTAACTTTTTCATTATTTTTCTCCTCTTATATATTATTGGATGTTATTTATCTGATCCCTTATGGGAAGAGATTGCTGAAATAAAAAATGCACTGAACCGGCTCAAAGTTTCAATCGGATCAATGCATGAATGCAAAAACGGCGTCATCTCAAAATGAGATAATCGCCTTTCCGATAGTCCGGTCATTTACGGTGCCGGGTAGAAACTTCAAATCCGTATCATTTGAGATATATCGAAAGACAATATAGTGTTGTGTTCGTCCCAGAGGGATTTCTTACGAAACAAGAATATCAAATTACGTAAGCAAAAACAATAGTGCAAAATGATGAATTATTGGGGTCTAAACGTAACAGTTCCCGTCGTAGCGTCCATTCCGTCGATAATTGCCAGGGACTCAAGCTGATATCCAAGATTTCTGATGGTTCTTCCACCAACCTGGAAACCCTTCTCAATGGCAATTCCGATGCCCTCAACCTCTGCTCCCGCCTCCATTGCGATCTGGATAAGTCCCTGAAGGGCACATCCGTTGGCAAGGAAATCATCTATAATAAGGAGTTTGTCTTCGGAAGAAAGGAATTTCTTTGAGACAATTACGTTGTTAATATTCTTATGAGTAAAGGATTCAACCTCGGCCATGTACATGTCACCGTCAAGATTGATACTTCTGGTTTTCTTTGCAAAGACAACAGGACAGTTGTTAAAATGTCTTGCCACGGCAACGGCAATTCCGATTCCCGATGCTTCGATTGTAAGAATCTTGTTAATCTCCTTACCTGCAAAACGTCTTGCAAACTCTTCGCCCATTCTGTCAAAGAGTTCCACATCAAGCTGATGGTTTAAGAAGCTGTCAACCTTTAAAACATTCCCTTCTTTTACAACGCCGTCTTTAAGTATTCTTTCCTCTAAAAAATTCATACTTCCTCCGATTACTGTCTGCTTTTTGATTCCACGAAATCAAGAAAACGTTCCATGTACATTCTTTTGGGGATAACCACGTTAATGTCCAGTCCCTCGTGATCAGCCACAAAAGCAACTAACTTTTCCCTAAGATTATCTGCAGAAAGAACGTAATTGTCAACAATTACTTCTCTGTCGTACCCGGCTCTCTTTAAAAGCATGGCTGAAACCACGCCTGTTCTGTCCTTCCCGGCATTGCAAAAGTATAAAACTCCGGTGGGGCATTTTTCAATGAAATCAATAATCTTATAAAGATTTTCATCCACCATCATGGAATAGGCTATGGGTACATCATCGGGAGTAGGCGGAACCTGCATTCCAACCGTCACAGGCATGTGATGATAGTCAAAGCCCTCCTCATTTTCAAGCCTGCAGACTTTCTTCTCACAGGATTCGGGGTCTCTTAAATCCACCACGGTGGTAACATTGTTTGCCTTAAGCCAGGCCACATCCTTATCCGTAAGAATTTCCGGGAACTCACTTCTTATATAACGAAAGCTTCCCGGAATTACTGTTCGTGTGTTTAGTGTTTTTTCAAATAAGCTGCTCATTTTAATACCTAGTTAAAAATCCAGTTTCTATATGGAATGATTCTTATATCAACGCTGTCGGCGCCCTTTAAGAAGAATGCAAAATATCCTGCAAAGGCAAGCATAATGGCAACGGTGAAAAAGATTTTGGCCTTCTTATTCTCTATCTTTTTAAGGACATTGGGAATAAGGAAAACCAGAGATATATTCAGGTAGTAACCGATTCTGGAAACCTCAGGAATAAAGGAGCCGAAGCAATAAAGCATAAGGGCTCCGATCTGAAGGTTTAGGTAGAATCTGTCCGCCTCCGAATCTTTAATATACTTTCTATAGTAGAAAAGCGCAAATCCAACTATGGCTGCACCCTTTAAAATGTTCACAACGGAAACACTTCCGTCGTCGAACATGGAATTCTCATAATAGGGGTAAACCAGGAACAAAAGCTTTCTGTACAGATCCTTAAATACCACAAGGCTTGCACAAAGGGCAATGGCGCCCCCCATAACCCACCTGTTCCATTTAAGTCTGGCCAGAGGGTAAAGCACCAATATTATAAGGAGAGATTTGTGGAAGCATGCCCCCACAAGAACCATCAAGACAAACTTAATCCATTCTCCCTTTATAACCTGCCTCATGGCAACAAGAGCAATGGCCACAGCAAAATAATATCTCACAGAGTTAAGGCTTAAGAAGTAGTATCCTCCCGTCAAAAGAAGGTACACTGACATTCCAAACCAGAGGCTCTGCTCGTACATTGCCTTCACAAACAGATAAACCGTAGCAAGGGAGAAGATTCCCAGGACCAATAAATAACACTCGTCATTTTGTGTCAGGAACTGACAGAGCTTAACCAGGTAATTAAAGCCGAATTCAGTTGCCACATGTCTTCCTGCGGCGATTTTTAAAATGTAATCTCTATATACCCAGTAGTCGTTTCCTACCGCTATTCTGCAGACACTCACCCCAAGCAAAAGCATGAAGACCATGAATACGAATCCAAGGTTGAAAGCCTTCTGTTTTGTAAAATCACATGTCTCTCCATTGTTGTCCAAAAGAACAGTCCTTCCCGACGTGGCTACAAAGAATCCGAGAAGGGTTACGATTATGGTTAAAGAAATATATACAGCCATTAACTAACCCTCTCTTTCTCTATCCTGCCCTGTTTGATTCCGGACTTCATTATTCTGTAAGCTTCATTAAAACTCATTTCAGCAAGAAGAGTATTTGAATGGGCTTTAAGAAATCTTACGGCAAAGGGCTTTGCCATTATTCCGTAGAGGAAAGCATAAAGCACTCCTCTGTCAAAAAAGTATTTCTCATTATATCCCTTAAACCATGTGGACTCAGAGGAATCCTCTTTCCCCAGATATCCAATGGCCTTATAAATCTTTACGCCCTTTTTCAAAAGTTCAAAAATAAATAAGCTGTCCTCACCTGCAGAGTATTTTGCTCCGCCTCCGAAAAGCAGTGAAAACTTAATTCCAGATTTAATTAATGCGTCTTTTTTTATTGCAAAAGATACTGCTCCATATCGTCCGCTGTTAAAGAAATGCACTCTGTTTCTGTCGGTATTTTCGAAGGTTTTCCGGGATTCATCTATACCTATGTTAAACACCAGCATGTCCGCACCCGGATTCAGATTAAACTCCTCCTCTATTACAGACTCATAGTCATCGTTATAGACAATGTCCTGATCCGAGAAGAGAAGTATGTCTCCCTTTGAATTATCAATGGCAGCGTTCCTGCTTATTCCAACCCCACGGTCAGTCATTGATAAAACACGAACAGTGTGACCGTTTCGGCTGAATTCATCGAAGCCGTTCCTGTCACACTGATTAACGATTAAGCAATCGGTTCTGATATTCATTTTTTCAGCCAGCTCTTCAGGGTTCTTCTCGAGAGCTGCCACCAGAACTTCTATCTTCATTTCTGTTTCCTCTTTGGGGCTGTAGCATAATAAGCCTTGTAGAGTTTCTCATCCACACCAAAAAGTATCATCTCTTTGACGTTTTTATTTTCATATTTAAGGTCTGAAAGGGTCTTTTCAATAACAGTTGTGTTTTTATCCCTGCTTTTTACAAATAAAGTCTCGGATGATTCTTCGTAGTAAACGCTGTCATCCTTATTTGACTCACCCTTATCTGCATGAGTTCCGAATCTCCTTGTAAGCTCTATGGGGAGATATATGGATTTGTCAAGGATAGTGAAAATATACATTACAAATATTGTTACAAAGAAGGCCACAACCGCTCCAAGGATTGCTGCAGGAACGGTTCTGTTATCAAGAACCTTTTCGTCAGCCGCCACGACACTTGTAATCTGTCTGATTTCGTCAATTTCTCTCTGGGCTTCACCAAATTTTGCGAAGGCTTCCGGTAAAGCATTGGTTATCTTCATGCACTCTTTGTCGTCTGTGCTCGCTACCGTTGCATGAACAATTCTTACATCCGTAAGAAGAGTTGTCTTAAGAGCAGCATTTATCTCATCTGTCGTAAGTTCATATCCGGTGGAAGCAGCCTTTTCCTTTATTGTGTCCACAAAAAGATCCGTCTTTGACAGGCTCTCCCAGGTGTTCTGATTATAGAAGGTATACTGCTGTTCGTAGGTTATGGCATCCTTATACTCCACATAGTATTCAGTCTCTGTCACAAATGTGGTGGGGGCGAAAGCTATCTGAGTCAAATAATAAATGCCCGCAAAAAGGGCAGCTCCCGTCAGAATACAGGTCGGGAGTATCCACCATTTGCGAAGCATTCTAAGTGCACATAATCTTAAATCCAAAGGTTCTTTGCCGTACTTAATTTCCATTGTTACCCTCATTAATGTTTTTCTCGGCAGTGATTTGTTCCGATTCCACTCCCTCGGTACTGTCGGGAGTAAGAAGAATTTTCAGTGTCAAAAGCATAAGTCTTAAGTCAAGCCATACGCTGTAATTGTTGATATAAAATAAATCCAGTTTTAATTTATCATAGGGTGTGGTGTTGTATTTTCCATAAACCTGAGCGTATCCTGCAAGGCCTGCTCTTACTCTTGTTCGGAAAATAAACTCCGGCATTGTCTCCAGATACTGAGCAATAATCTCGGGTCTTTCAGGTCTGGGACCAATGAAACTCATATCGCCCTTAATAATGTTAATAAGCTGTGGAAGCTCATCGATTCTTACCGCTCTTATGAACTTGCCTATGGGAGTAATCCTGCTGTCCCCTTTGCTTGCAAGTCTTGCAACTCCATCCTTCTCCGCATCGATTCTCATACTTCTGAACTTGAGAATCTTAAATTCCTTCATGTCCCTTGTACATCTTATCTGTTTATAAAGAACGGGACCTCCGTCATAAAGTTTAACAACAATGGCAGTTATAATCATTATCGGAGAAGTAATTACAAATAAGAGAATGGCAAAAATCAGATCAATCATTCTCTTAAAGAAACGTTCCTCCATTGTAAGGTCGTATTCTCTGGTAAGAAGTATGGGCGTATCGAAAAGATGGAGCTGTTCCGAGCCTCTTAAAATAACATCCGATATTTTAGGCATGGTGTAAGCTCTTATTTTCTTCCCGTAACAGTACTTCAAAAGAGAATTTCTCTGTGAAGCAGGAATATCCCAGATGATTATTCCGTCATATACCGAATTCTCCGAAATCTCAGTCATGACATTCTCAAGGCCCTCGGAGATATTCATGGTCTTTATAATCTCGTACTTGTCCTGTCTTGTGGAGAACTTCTTTATTATATCCTCAGTAGGTCTCTCTGCACTTAGAAGCAGAAGCTTTCTGGGAGGGAATATCTTTGCCAGTACAAACTGAGCTATCACAACCCAAAGGGCAGCGCAGATAACCTGATATATGCTCATTTTGATAAACATATATCCCGGCAGAATTTTCAAACACATAATACAGGCCTGTACGTAAGTTATAGCATTGGCCCAGAAGGTGGCAAACACCAGTGAGAAAATTATATCTGATGTCTTGCTGTAATTAAACTTTGTGGCTCCATAGGTATACATGAAAGCCAGCAGGATAATTGCATATACCGCCAGTACAGGAATATGACCCATTCTATAAATGGGCAATCTCTCTCTTACCCAACGGGGGAACAATTCGCCGAACCAGTAGTAGAAATACCATTGCCACTCGATATACGCACTTATACCTGCAATTACCAGAGTGAGCAGTCTTTTAAATGACGACAGTTTCTTCATTCTTTCTCTCCCTAAACCCTGCGTGCAACCGCGTTATATCCCCAGAACACAAAATAATAACAACTCTTTATTACCGACAGCCCTTCAACTTTTCTGTACAAATTCCAGATTCTCCTGACAGCCTCCAGCTTGTTGGATGAAAGAGATTTCCCCGCTCTCCTGTAAACAACAAGATTCTCGTCAAGGCCATAGGCTGTGACACCGCCTCTTAATATTCTCCACCAAAGTGCGGTGTCCTCGCTTTTGACTTTAGGCATCATAAGCTCTTCTTTGGTGAGTTTTGTAAGATCAAAGAGCACTGTGGATGTAAAAATCGTGGTGTTCTTCAAAGCTTCCTTATAAGTTAATGTTTTGGGCGGATGGACAATCTTGCCGTTCCCCACTCCAAATTCATCTGCAAATTCATATCCGGTAAAGGCAAAAGCTCCATCATTTTCCGTTAAATAAAATAACTCGTGTTCCAGTTTCTCAGGTGCCCAAAGGTCGTCCGCATCCAAAAATGCAAGAAATCTTCCATCAGAATGGGTTGTTCCCAGGTTTCTTGCCTCTGCAGCCCCTACTCCCGAGGTGTGAAATGCAAGAATTCTGTCATTGTCCTTTGCGAGCTCATCTATAACAGAGCCACTGTTATCTTTAGACCCGTCATCCACCAGAATAAGCTGCCAGTTGGTATAGGTTTGATTTCGTATACTGTCCACTGCAGGGATTATGAACTTTTCGGCATTGTGAACGGGAATCACAATGCTTACCATTCCAAAATCTTTCTCCATATGGTTTCGCCTCTTATCCCAGGTGATAAATTACATAGTGTCTCGTTTCGCTGAAACGGCTGTATTTATACTTTCTGCTTGAAAACTCGGCAGGATACTGCATGTCCTCACCGTAGCTTAAATTCTCTTTGTCAAAAACAAGATAGGTAGCCCCAACCTTAAGAAGGTTCTTAATAAGGCCTGAGGGATAGCCGGGCAAAGGCTCTTCCATTTTCTCAGCTATATCCCTTGCCTCCTCGGTTATAGGCTCATAGAAAGCGTAATCAAGATCAACTTCCCAAAGGTCTCTTCCGTAGGCAAGACCGATTCGTCCGTCATAGATTCTGGCTCTCTCCATGATTTCTCTGGGAGCTGCCATGACGATCTTTCTTGAACCTTCAGCACCTGCAGGGCCTGCATCCTCTATTATTATATCGTAAACTTCATTAAATTCGGCGTCATATTCCGTAGCATCATCAATTCCGCAAAGATAGGTCTGGCCATCCTTATCAAAAGACATCCATCCGCAAAGGAAAATAATAATGCAGATAATGGGCATAAGGAAGCGCTTCCTTGAATCCGCCGGAATAACATCCTTTATCTCCGCAACGGCATAGGCGGGAACCACCAGCATTGGAAGAAGCCACATGGTCTCATCATAGCCATAAAAGCCCTGGAACAGCACAACAATCAGCATGCTTGTAACAGGGAAAAGAACAAAGCCTGCGCTGACAATTCCATACTCCAAAAGGTCCTTTCCGGAATGCCTTATGGTATACAAATATAAAATTGTAACAAGTAATATTGCCAGATACATAGATTATACCTTACCGGGCTGTTCTTTTCCTCGCCCGGGTGTTTTTCTGATAACTTTTCTGAGTAACAAAGCGATGACGAAGAATGCCACTACCAGCACTCCGAATCCGATTCCATAGGTGGTCCATATGGTAAAGGCCTCACAGGCTATGCACACTGCCGCAATTCCCCATTTTCTTCTAAGGCATGCAGAAAAAAGATAGGGGAGGCATACGCATGACAAAAATGCGTATCCGGTAAAGCCCTGATATATCAAAAGGAATGAGGGAGCCTTAAGTGAAATGTCTCCCACAAGAATCATAAATGAGAAAATTCCTGTAAAGGTAATTCTCTTCTCAGTATTGTCCGGATAAATATGGCTTCCTATCCTGTGAAGGGTAAGGAAGTAAAGGAAGGCCACAAAACATGGGAATACCTTAAGAACAAAGGTTGTGGCATTCAGACCAAAAGTCTTTATAAAGAATCCCAGAAGAACAGGCAGGGTAAGAATCTGCTGTCTGATGGGCATTCCGTTCTCGATATATTCACCTGTCAGGGAATTATATTTATAGATAGTGTCTGTGGAAAGACAGGTGTTAATGGTCTCCAAAGTGAAGTCTCCCTCAAGGATTGAAGAAGACAGCAATATTCTTGTGAGGACCCCTATAAAAACAAAAGCAATAATCATAAGACCCAGAACGTTTCCGCCTCTGGAAATGCCTTTGATATGATCTCTGTAATTCTTCTTCTGCTGTTTAAGGCTGAATCTGTTAAGGGCCACTGATATTACAATGCCCGCCACAGACATGGCAAGTGATGCCACTAACAAAGTGCTGCAATACCAGGAGAAGGAATAGTTTAAAAGAATCGCAGCCAGCTGTGTGAATCCGGACACAACAATAAGGGTCAAAAATCCGCAGATATAATAATCTGCCAGGTTCTGTCCCTCAGTATCCAATATGGTTCTTACAAACATGCCCATGCAAAAGGGCACCAAGGCAATAAATAAAACAAATAATGCTACCATTTATTTCCGCCTATTTATTCTTCTTAAGAATGATGTAATCCTCATTCTCATATACCTGTTTATAGTTGTTATCTATCAAATCGGAATTGGCTTCGTATATTTCATCGTATCTTTTCTCAAGCCAATCGCCTCTTAAATTATCTTCATGTTTGGTGAAGAGCAAATACTCTGCTTCCTCGGGTATCGTATCGTCCTGAAGCATCATATTTACGCCCATTCCGGCCTTTATGGCCATCAGAACCTTAGGCTCTAACGTGAAAGTAACCACTGTGGAATCCCAGGGGTTACCGGAATCGGAAAGCTCCATAGCCTCATCAAAGTCTGATGCCAGGTTATCCCACTGAAGCCTTGTATCTAAATCCAAATATCTTTCAGGTCCCACATAATCACCAATACTGGCAGGAATAAATACCGCTCCGAGAATGAAAAGCACCGCAGTTCCCATAAACAGTGGTTTGTTATCGGTCATAACAATAAGGTAAATCACAAAGAGAACAACAATGCAGTTGCTTCTGAAGAATGTGTTGGGGTCCAGGGAATACATGGTGATGAATGCCCCTGTAAAAATCACAAGTGAAGCAATTCCTCCCACGAAGGCTGCCCTGTCGTAGCCGCCCTTTTCAGACTTAATTATTCCGATAATACAGATAATGGAAAGTCCCGCAAAAAGCAGGGTAAACCAGGTCAGAAGGCCGTGGCATGCGCCATATCTTGCAAGGTTAAACCAGTCAAAAAGTCCTTCTTTGACAAGGCTTATAGCTGCCTTAATCATTCCGGGAAAATCCCCGGCTCTTAATGCATTCAAAAGCCTCTCGGGTTTATATGTATTGTAGTTACTTGATATAAGATGAAGCAGGAAATAGCTTCCTCCACCGATTACTGCAGTGGCAAGAAATGCGGCTATGGTTCTTATGAGAACCTTCTGTTTTTTCAAGACGGCGAAAATGTAAAGAGGCACCGCGAAAACATAAAATATATAAATCTGTACCAGGAAAATCAGATACAGGGGAACGACAACATAGGTAAAAATCGGGCCGGGCTTTCCGGCTTTCTCGGAAAACAGTCTGTAGATGCAGGCTGCCAGCACCATGGCGAGCGCGTATCTTAAGGGCTCTGACATCTGAGTTCCCGCATAAAGAATCACAGGGACCGAAAAGGCTTCGAGAATAAGAAGTCTTATTTTGGCCTTTAAATCGGGTTTTGCAATAAGGACAAACAAGGCGGTCCCAAGGGTCATGAACACAATGTTTGCCGCCCAGATGGTGTGGTAGTTTAAGCCAAACATCTTCGCAAAAACCGCATAGGGGAATATTATGGCAGGGCTCCAGCCGCTGCCTGTTCCAAGTATGGCATGGCCTCCGTTAAAGCCGTAATAGCCAATGGGATTGCCGAAGGCTCCATGGGCACCGGGAGTGATCCAGGTCTTAATGAGAGCATAATAAACCGCCTCATCATTCCACATGGGCACAGAAAGTCCGCTTTTATACTTGCAAAAACTAAATAAAGCTATCGCTCCTGCCTGAATTGCAGGCAGGAGGATAACCAATATGGCAATTATAATTCCTGATTTGGATTTTCTGTCGATGGAATTCTCCATAGATTACAGTTCTTCCTTTATGATGTAGATGGGGCGGTTTTTGACCTCAAGATAGGTCCTTGAAAGGTACTGCCCCATAATTCCCAGGCAAAGAAGCTGCACGCCGCTTATAAGGGAAATAATGCAGACCAGAGACGGCCAGCCGCTGGTGGGGTCTCCGAATATGACTTTCCTGATAATGGTGAAGATTATTAAGAGGAAGGCCAGAATACAGAAGATTACGCCCATGATGGATGCGAAGTTAAGGGGTGCGGTGGAGAAGGCGGTGATGCCTTCGATGGAGTACTTAAACAGTCCCCAAAAGCTCCACTTGGTCTCGCCCTTTACTCTCTCAACATTCTCGAATTCAACCCACTTGGTCTCGAATCCGACCCAGCCGAAAATTCCTTTGGTGAAACGATTGTATTCAGTCAGCTCCAAAACGGCGTCAACCATGACTCTGGACATAAGCCTGAAGTCTCTGGCTCCGTCAACTATTTCAGTCTTGGAAACTCTCTTCATAAACTTGTAGAAACGTCTTGCGAAGAATGAGCGGATCAGGGGCTCGCCCTTTCTGCTTACTCTTCTTGTGGCAACAGAATCATAGCCTTCCTTGATATATCCGAACATTTCGGGAATCAGTGAAGGGGGATCCTGAAGATCGGCATCCATAATGGCAACGTAGTCGCCCTTGGATTTCCTTAAGCCTGCGTACATTGCAGCTTCTTTGCCAAAGTTTCTTGAGAAGGATAAGAGGCGAACCCTCTCGTCCTTGGTGCGAAGTTCCTTGACCCTTGAAGCCGTGTTGTCCTTGGAGCCGTCATCCACATATATAATTTCGAAATCTATTCCCTCTTTGTCGAAGAAATCCTTGTTCTTAAGAAACTCCTCGTAGAAATAGGGAACATTCTCTTCCTCGTTATAGCAAGGTACTATTACGCTCAGTAAGCTCATTTTTCCTCCGAATCAGAGATACTTTTCCATTCCGTCCGCCTCAAGCTTCTCAACTATCTTTCGGACATCCTGAACTCTATCCTTGGGGCAAACCAGAACCGCATCGTCGGTTTCCACCATAACAAGCCCTTCCACTCCGATGGCCGCAATGAGGCGCTTATCGGAATATGTTACACAGTTCTTTGAATCAATGAGAACGCTGTTTCCTCTGCTTACATTGCCGTTCTCATCGCTTTCAAGAAGAATCGGCAGAGTATCGAAGCTTCCGATATCGTTCCAGCCAAAATCTCCCTCAAGCATATATACGTTATCCGCCCTCTCCATGATTCCGTAGTCGATGGAAATCTTGGGGATAACGGGATAAACCTCTTTAATTACGTCCTTCTCCCGGGGAGTATTCATTGCATCCCCAATCTTGCAAAGGCATTCATAAATGTCGGGAAGGAGCTTCTTAAAGTAATCAAGAATTACTGATGCCTTCCACACGAACATTCCGCTGTTCCAGGCAAAACCGCCGTCTCTCAGATACTCCTTTGCAGTTTCCAGGTCCGGTTTCTCAACAAACTCGGAAACCTTTCGGTAAACCTGTCCCGAAATCTCTTCGCTCTTAATGTAACCGTATCCCGTTGAAGGAAAGGTGGGGCGAAGTCCTATGGTAACAAGACCACCGGTCTTCTCTGCGGTATCGATGGCATTTAAAAGCACCTTCCTGTAGGCATCCACATCCTTAATGAAATGGTCGGATGCAAGGATGCACATAATGCCGTCGCCATATTTTCTCATGATTTCCATGGCTGCGTAGCCGATGCAGGCTGCAGTGTTTCTGGCTGCGGGCTCCGCAAGGATGTGCTTATCGTCAACCCTGCCCTGCATGAAATCATGGGTTATTTCTGCGTGTCTCTCACCTGTTACAACAAAGACATCTCCGGAATCAACTATGCCTTTTAGTCTGTCATAGGTTTCGTTCACCATGATGTCATTGCCGCTTAAGTTAAGGAACTGTTTGGGTAATTGTCTGCGGCTTAAGGGCCAGAATCTGGTTCCTCCTCCGCCGGCCATAATCACGCCGTATGTTTTCATAGTCTGGCATTCTCCACGTTTTCTTTGAACCAATCGTAAGCCAGCTTAACACCCTCTTCAAGGTCTACCTTATGTCTGAAACCAAGGTTGTGAAGCTTGGTGACATCACAAAGTTTTCTGGGAGTTCCGTCAGGCATTTCGCTGTTCCAAACTATTTCACCGGTGTATCCGACAGTCTTCTTAACCAGCTCTGCAAGCTCTTTGATTGTGACTTCCACACCTGTTCCGATATTTACATGCTGCTCCCCGTCGTAATTCTCAAGAAGGAATACGCAGGCATCAGCCATATCATCAACATATAAGAATTCTCTCAAGGGAGAACCTGTTCCCCAAAGTTCTACGGTGGGAGCATTGTTAATCTTCGCATCATGGAACTTTCTGATCATGGCAGGCATTACATGGGAGCCTGAAAGATCGTAGTTGTCATGGGGCCCGTAAAGGTTTGTGGGCATGCAGCTTATAAAGTCATCGCCGTACTGTCTCTTAAAGTACTTGCACATCTGCATTCCGGAAATCTTTGCGATGGCATAAGCCTCGTTGGTCTGCTCAAGGGGACCCGTAAGAAGAGCATCCTCGGTTATGGGCTGAGGAGCCATTCTGGGATATATGCATGTGCTTCCAAGGAAAAGAAGCTTCTTAACCTTGTAATCGTGAGCACACTTGATTACGTTACACTGAATCTGCATGTTCTCATAGGCGAACTCTGCAGGGGTTGTGTTGTTGGCGTTGATTCCGCCTACCTTTGCTGCGGCAAGGACAACCACGTCAGGCTTCTCGGCCTCGAAGAAGTCCCTCACTGCCTGCTGGTTAGTCAGATCCAATTCCTTATGGGTTCTTCCGATTACGTTGGAGTAGCCCTTTCTCTCCAGGGAGCGCACAATGGCACTTCCCACAAGTCCTCTGTGGCCTGCCACATATATTTTGTCATCTTTAGAAATCTTCGACATAGTTATTACCTTCGATTAATCGTTATTCTTCTTGTATTCCTCACAGGACATTCCTGCAATGGCTCTCATGTCCGCATCCATCATCATGGCTACAAGGCCCTTGAAGTCTGTGTCTCTCTTCCATCCAAGCTCTGTCTCAGCCTTTGTGGGATCACCCCAAAGGAACTCAACCTCAGCGGGACGATAGAACTCGGGGTTAACATCCACAAGGAGCTTTCCTGTGCGGGCATCATATCCCTTCTCGTTTACGCCTTCGCCTTCCCAGCGAATTTCGATTCCCAGCTCGCCAAAAGCGGCCTCAACGAATTCACGAACGGTGTGAGTCTCGTTTGTAGCGAGAACATAATCACCGGGAGTATCCTTCTGAAGCATGAGCCACATACCCTTTACATAATCTCCGGCAAAGCCCCAGTCTCTCTTGGCATTCATGTTTCCGAGGGAAAGCTTCTCCTGCTTGCCTGAAAGGATATTTGCAATAGCAAGTGTTATCTTACGTGTTACAAAGTTCTCTCCTCTTCTGGGAGATTCATGGTTAAAGAGAATACCGTTGCATGTGAAAAGATTGTAGGATTCTCTGTAGTTGACGGTAATCCAGTATGAGTAAAGCTTGGCTACACCGTAAGGGCTCTTGGGGTAGAAAGGTGTCTTCTCGGACTGGGGAGCAGTCTCAGGAATTCCGCCGAAGAGTTCTGAGGTGGATGCCTGGTAAAATCTGCAGTTTCCTCCGTTAACCCTGATGGCCTCAAGAAGCTTAAGTGTGCTGATTCCCGTTGCATCTGCAGTATATTCCGGAACCTCAAAGGAAATACCTACATGGGACTGTGCAGCAAGGTTATAAACCTCAGTGGGCTTAATCTCTGCAATCAGTCTCATAAGGCAGCTTGAGTCTGTTGTGTCCGCATAATGCAGGAAGAATTTGACATTGTTGTAGTTGGAAGCAATAATGTGATCTATTCTTGCAGTATTGGATATACTGTGACGTCTTATCAGTCCGTGTACCTCATATCCCTTCGAAAGCAGAAATTCTGCGAGATATGAACCGTCCTGACCTGTAATTCCTGTAATTAAAGCTACGTTATTCATAAATACCTCCGATTGTGGGAATGGAGTTTCCCCATACTACATAAGTATACTTGTTTTTCCTAAACATTTCCACTATAATAACTAAGGTTAAAGAAACGGTGCATCATTTTAGAAAGTGTGATTTTACATGAAAGTATGGCAAGCATTGCTGGATAACAGAATCCTTTTGGCTGCCGTTATAGGCTGGACAGTAGCCCAGGTTGCCAAGACGATTATTCACATCATTACCAGCAAATCCTTCACGCCGGAGCGCCTGGTGGGAGGCGGTGGAATGCCCAGTTCCCATTCAGCTACAGTCTGCGCTCTCTCTGCCGCAACTTTCATCAAATGCGGGTTCGCCAGCACAGAGTTTGCCCTGTCCTTTATCTTCAGCTTCATCGTAATGTACGATGCCATGGGTGTAAGACGAGAGACGGGAAACCAGGCGAAGGTAATTAATGAGTTAAGAGACCTTTTCCTCGAGATGAAAAGTTTCGCAGACATCCCCCCGGAGGAAAGACTTAAAGAGTTGATTGGGCACACACCTCTTCAGGTTCTTGTGGGAGCGGTACTCGGCGTCGGAATCGGAATCGCAGTTATGTACGCGATCTAATTTCAAGCATTACAAAAGGGACATCATAAGATGTCCCTTTTTGTTTCTCATTTATTCGAACTTGGGCTCTGTGCCCTCCTGGATAACGGCTATGTAAGTCTTACCAGTATTGATTTCTATCTCGTTGCCCTTTAAGTCATAGAACTTGGTGGGGCCGTAGTCACTGGTCTTCTCCCAGCGGACGGGAATGTATTTTCCCTCGGTTACATAGTAGCCAAATCTTGTAACATCGTGCATCTGGAATGCAAGATACTTGTCGTCTCTCTTCTCCCAGTAGCAGGTCTGAATGAGGACATTCTTGAAGGTGAGCTGCTCACCTGTTGCCGCATCAATCTGCTTCTCTCCGTGAAGGAACTTGTAGTAAAGTCCGTCGGACTCGTTGTACTCAAGATAAGACTTGGAAGCGGGGTAACAATCCGAAAGGTCCACAGACTTAGCGCTCTTGGCATTATCTGCATCTGACAGATCGTTTACACCTTTGGCAAATACGAAGTGCTCAGGCTCATACTTGTCAACACGATGAGTCTTGGGATAGTTAAGGTCCTTCATGGCACTTAAAATCGACTCGCCGCTTACATATGCATTGTGAGGTGAAGCCTTGTCCTTGGAACGGAAGAAGGCTCCCGAACCGGGTGCTGTTGTCTCGGCAGTTCCGTCTGAGTAGGTACCGGAAATGTTCTGGATATCACCCTGTTTGATTCGGTCTCTCATGTAGAAAACGCCGCCGAAATGAACAACAATGGCATCCCACTCTGTGGAGATGTAAAGATAATAGTCACGACAGCTTCTGACGTTACCTATTCTCTCCAATTCGTTCCAGTCGTTGATTATTGCCATCTGTCTGGAGACACCGCCCTCCTCCATGCACTCATAGAGAATCTCGGCATTTCCGATTCCATACTGGGGCTGAGCCGCAGCATCTGTAGGCATCATAACAGCTAATGGTCTTGCATCTGCAAGTTCTTCGCTGATCCACTCGTTGGTAAGTTTACTTCTGACCATTCCCTCTGCAGGAGGAACATCCACATATTCCTCTTCGGGTTCGGTCTTCTCTTCTGTAGCTGTATCGCCTGAATTGTTCTCATCATCAACATTGGTGATTACAGGCGTTTCATATGTTTCATTGCCGCATCCGGCAAACAGTCCCATCACAAGGACCACTGCCAATAGCAGAGGCAATATACGCTTCATTGGTACCATTCCTCGCTTTCAATACAAAACAAACTTTGCTCACGCCAATACAGTATATCACATTTTATACCGTTTTAGTAGTTTTCTTTCATATACACGGCGATTGCGTCTCTCCAGTCTGCAAAAGTGTATCCGCCTGTGTTCCTGAACATCATGTTGTCGAGGACTGAGTAAGCCGGTCTTGCAGCTGCGGCACCATATTCAGCGGTTGAAATTTTATTCACTCTGGTCTTAACTCCTGCCAGGCGGAAGAACTCTTCGGTGAAGTCTGCCCAGTTGGTCTGTCCTTCACAGGTGGCATGGAATAAACCGTAGTTATCTGTAAGAAGAAGAGAATCAATGGCTTTGGCAAGCTCTGCTGCACTGGTGGGGGAGCCGAACTGATCGTTTACGACTCTTACCTCATCGTTCTTCTCAGCCACATTCATAAGAGTTCTTACGAAGTTCTTGCCATCTCCGTAAAGCCAGGCTGTTCTTAGGATGAACCATCTGTCGGCAAAGCTCTTTGTGTATTCCTCTCCGGCAAGTTTGGTTCGACCATAAGCGCTGACGGGTCCTGTGGGAGCCATTTCATTAAGGGGCTCCGGTGAGGTTCCGGGGAAAACATAGTCTGTGGAAATCTGAATCATCTTGGCCTTGTTTTCGGTTGCTGCGATACTTAAGTTTCTGGGGCCGATGGCATTGATTCGAAATGCCAGTTCCTCCTGGGTCTCGCAGGCATCCACTGCAGTGTGTGCAGCGCAGTTTACGATTGCGTAAGGCTTAACCTCTGAGGTGAACTTGAGAACATTTTCGATTTTGGTAATGTCAAGTTCGGCAACGTCGGTATTGACAAGCTCCAGATCGCTTCGATCTGCCCATAGTTTATTTAATGCTTTGCCCAGCTGTCCGTTACAGCCTGTAATCAAAATCTTCTTCATTAAAGGTCTCCTTATTTATCTCCCAAGTGTAAGCGGTTGATTGCTGAGAATATAGCTCTTACGGAAGCTCTTGTAATGTTGGAGCTTACGCCTACGCCGTATGTAACCGCTCCGTTCTCCACATCCAAAAGGTGAATGTAAGCGGCAGCCTGAGAGTTTGAACCACTCTGAAGAGCATGCTCTTCGTAGTCAAGAATCTTGATATCCACATCAAGGGCTTCCTTAAGTCCTCTCTTAACAGCATCTACAGGACCGTTGCCCACTGCAGTGAACTCCTTCTCCACATCGTGGTCTGTGTAAATAACAGTAACCTGTGTATCGAAGCTTGTCTCTTTCTCTCCGCCAAGATCCACAACGTTGAGTTTTCTGAAGTGGATAGGCTCCTTCTTATCAAGATACTCTTCTCTGAAAGCATCCATGATCTGATCGGGAGAAACCTCGCCCTGCTTCTCGGAAATCTTCTGGATAACATTTGCGAATTCCTTGTGCATTCCCTTGGGAAGCTTGAAGCCGAAGTAAGTGTCCATAACAAAGGCTACGCCGCCCTTTCCGGACTGGGAATTGATACGTACGATGGGCTCGTACTCTCTTCCGATATCGGCGGGATCGATGGGAAGGTAAGGAACCTGCCAGATATCTCCGCCTCTCTCCTTCATGGCCTTGACACCCTTGTTGATAGCATCCTGGTGTGAACCGGAGAAGGCTGTAAATACAAGCTTTCCTGCGTAAGGATGTCTGGGATGGATGGGTATCTTAACGCATCTTTCGTATATCTCGATGATCTCATTGATATGTTCAATCTCAAGTTCAGGGTTGATTCCCTGGGAGAACATGTTGTAAGCGATGTTCAAAACATCAACGTTACCTGTACGCTCTCCGTTTCCGAAAAGTGTTCCCTCAACACGGTCAGCTCCTGCAAGCAATGCAAGCTCAGCGCTGGCAACTCCTGTTCCTCTGTCATTGTGAGGATGAACGCTTAAGATGATGGATTCGCGGTTCTCAAAGTGGTTGCTCATCCATTCAATCTCATCTGCATATACATTGGGAGTGTTGGTCTCAACTGTGGAAGGAAGGTTGATGATCATGGGATTCTCCTTGGTGGGACCCCATTCCTTCTGCACTGCGGTACAAATCTCCAAAGCAAAATCAAGCTCGGTTCCGGTAAAGCTCTCAGGGGAATACTCCAAGATAATCTTTCCGGGGAACTTTGCGGCTCTCTCCTTGACCATCTTTGTGCCTTTGATGGCAATGTCGATAATCTCAGGTTTGTCCATATTAAATACAACATCTCTCTGAAGAGTGGATGTGGAATTGTAAATGTGAACTATTGCCTGCTTGCAGCCTTCAATTGCCTCGAATGTTCTCTCCACCTGCTCCTCTCTGCACTGGGTGAGAACCTGTACACATACATCATCGGGAATCAGCTTTCTGTCCACAAGCTGTCTTAAGAAATCATACTCAATCTGGCTTGCTGCAGGGAAACCAATCTCGATCTCCTTGAATCCAAGCTTAATTAAGAACTGGAAAAACTCTATTTTCTCCTCTACAACCATAGGGTCGATTAGGGCCTGATTACCGTCTCTCAAATCGACGCTGCACCAGATGGGTGCTTTCTCAATCTCTTTGTTAGGCCACTGTCTCTGCGGGTAATCAACCACAGGGTTCTTACGATACCTCTTGTAATTCAACATGATACTGTCCCTCTCTTCATAAAATGTAAAAAGACCTGTCCCATTAATCGAGACAGGTCCAACAATCGTTATATTATTCGCCGAGACCGCTCTCGATTGCTTCAATAAGGGTCTTTAAGGCTTCCTCTTCATCCTCACCGTCGCAACAGAATTCAACTTCGTCTCCGCATTTAACACAAGCTCCAAGTACGCTCAAAACGCTTTTGGCATTAGCCGTATTGTCTCTGAAAGTAAATGTAATTAAAGACTTGAACTGCATAGCTTCCTTGCATAGGATGCCGGCGGGTCTTAGGTGTAGGCCTGTAGGGTTCTTAATAACTACTTTCTGAGTTACCATTGTAATTCCTCCGCGTATAGTAAAGCGTCCTGTTCGGCACGCATATTAAATATAGCATCAATTATTATAAATAACAAGTACTAATTACTCGGTTTTCTTAAGAGTAATTGTGGCTTTCGGCTGCTCTGAGTCAGATGAAAGAGTAACTCCTTCGGGGAGGTCAAGTGACACCGGAACTTCATAGGTTCCTTCGCTCCATTCGCTCATTTCAAGGCTCTTTAAAGCCGCATCGGGATCAATCATTCCGGTCAGTGTGGCAGCGTTTATTGCGCTTACATTTTCATCCAGTCCGGAAAGCTTAATCTGATCTGCATTCTCAATCTTATCTATGACTACGTTATAGCCCTTTATCTCCTTGGATAAGGTAACGTTGTCTCTGTATAGAAGAACGTTCTTTACGGTGGCAGGCTCAATGTGAACTATCACAGAAACCTTACCGTTAAAGTCTTCTTCAGCCAGGGAAACTCCGGCGGGCAGGTAATCCTCCACGTCGATGGAAATATTCATATCTCCACGCTGTCCCGTAACGTTAATCTCCTCGGCAGGAATATCAATTCTTGAAAGATTCTTAAGTACAGAAGCACTTCCTGCAACCGTAATAAGAGAAGGATTGCTCTCTATGGTTTCGCCAAGTGCATATCCGTCCGCAGGGGTTCCGGATGTGTTAAAGCTCAAGGGAACTCTCTTTGTTGTAAGCACTTCCACGCTTACTCGTACGGATGTAACCTTCTGTGTTATTGAGTCGGATACAATCTCATTTCCTTCGGAATCCAAAAGCATAACATCCGCATAGGTTGCGATGTTTGCAGTGGCATCCGTTACATCAACTTCGGCAACGGCCTTGCTGATTCTGTTAACCACGGACTCGGCACCGGTAATGATAATCTGGTTCTGGTCCGGAGTCATGTTTCCGAGAATATATCCTTCAGCCACATCGCCCACAGCACTGACCTTAAGTACAAGCCTTATGGTTTTCTCCTTCTCGATTGAGAGTTTGACTGTGTTGATGCTGCCTTTTATCTTGGTTATCTTGTCAGGAAATCTGCTTACGTTGAAGTCTACAGGAATGGTGTTGGCGGCTGTCAGATTGTTAAAATCTGCTGTCGCTACAACATCCGATGAAGACAGCTGTTCAACCACGGACCTGGGTCCGTATACCGTAATGGTTCTCACCACTCCGGTTCCCTCCTGAACCTCATATACCAATCCCTGATCTGTCAGTACGGAGGGGTTTGAGAAAGTAACCGGGATGTTGCTGAAGCTCTGGCTGCTTACCGGGTCCTCAATGTTGATAACCACAAGCCACAGACCTATTGCCACAAGGAGAGAAAGGATTTTCAGACCGATATTATTTGTCAGCTTCTTTTTCACGTCTGCTCCTTCCCGGCCATACGAAGCGTTTCTTCTCCGTATCCTCTATATTTTTGTGACAGAATGTACGCAATCTGTCGGTTAAGGCCTCTGCGTTAAGGCTTCTCTCAAGGTTGCCCTCCAAAGCCACGCTGACCTTACCTGTCTCCTCTGAGACAATAATTGTAAAGGAATCCGTTACCTCCGAAACACCTACGCCTGCTCTGTGTCTTGTTCCCAGATCCTTACTAAGTTCCTTGTTATCGGAAAGGGGCAGATAGCAGGTTGCGGATGTAACACGGTTTCCGCTTACTACAACAGCACCGTCGTGAAGAGGTGTGTTGTGCTCGAAAATATTGATAAGGAGCTGACTTGATACAACCGCATCAAGGTCAATTCCTGTGCTTTCAAACTCACTTAAGTTCTGTTCGCCTTCGATGACAATCAAAGCGCCCGTCTTGGCTCTTGCCATTTCCATGCAAGCCTTGACGATCTCAGTGATGGTCTTATCGGAGGTAACTCCTCCGTCTCTTCTTACTGAATCAAAAAGGAAAACCGAACTCAAAAGACTCTTACGTCCAAGTTCTTCCAGAGCTTTACGCAGCTCAGGCTGCAATACAACGATTAAAGCTGTGATGGCAAAGCCGAGAACATTGCTGACAATCCACAGGATGGTCTGCATGTTGAAGACAACCGCAAGCAACATAAAGGCAAGAATAACCGCAAGGCCCTTCATAAGAATCCAAGCCCTGGTATTCTTGATCCAAATCATTATGTGGTACACCAAGTAGGAGATAATCAATATCTCTACTATATCCGTAATCTCAAAGGAAAGAGGTAAACGGATGCTACCGATAAATTCTGTTACCTGACCGGCTAATTGTTCCATGTTCTATACTCACATCCTGTGTGTATTTATCGAGGATCGGAATCTGTGTAATCCTCTACCTCGTTCTCCCCGAAGTAGTCGTAATTCTCCTCTTCGGGATAGTAATCCTGTGCTCTCTGTCTTGATGAGCCTCCTCTGCCTGAACTGTGTCTTGTGTTGATTCTCTTAACAGTTCTTGCGGGAGTTGAAACGGTAATCTTGGGAACGGCCTTCACATAGTAGTAGTACTCATCGTCCTCAAACTGAACCTTCTCAGTTCTTGAATAGTCAAGGTTAAACGCGAAGAACTCCACTACCTTGGCAAGCAAAACGGAAACGATGGTTCCCAGAATAACTCCGATGATGGAGATATCAATGTCGGCTGCCAGATCTCCCACCAGAAGTACAACCGCATTTACGATACCGCCTGCAATTGCTGCAATGGTCCAGGCCTTCACGATTGCGAGACGTCTGATGATGTAAACAACGATAACCGTAACAGAGAAGGCAACAATGGTAACCACCATCTCCTTGTTGTTAAGAAGGTTATCGATAACAAGTCTGATTCTTGCCATTATTTCGGCTGCTTCCATTGAGCCTATGCTTGTGGAGCTTTCCTTCACAACGTGAACAATGAAATAGACCACTGTTCCGCAGGCTACTGATGCAATAGATGCGGGTGTAAGCAAAAGTCCTACAGCGATGGGGATGATGTAAGGTATCTTAAGCACAAAGCAGATGGGCAATAAGACAACCACCAAAGCATCCTTGGGGCTGAATGAAAAATACAAAAGAAGCAGGATTAAGAAAACGCATCCCACCACAATGGCAGCTTCCATGGCCAGTGCATACATATGTCCCAGGATGTAGAGAGCTCCAAACACAATCATAAATCCTGTGGGCAGGAAGGAGCACATAAGTGCAACAATGAGAACCAGCGCGAAGTTATTTAGTCTCGACATGAAACCAAGGCTTCCGTTGATCATCATCAGCATGACAAGGGCCATGATGGTCTTAAGTGCGGGTGTTACATACACCTCGTACTTGCTGTAAAAGCGTTTAATGTATTCTTTCAATTCCAATAATGTCGTCATTTCTGAGATTGTACCCTTTCGTTAATCGTAAATCTTTATCTTCCCTCTGAATACATCGACGATAGTTTCTTTAGATTGCCATAGTAAGTCTTCAGATTCTTGCGTGCATTACGATAACGAAATGCATAAACAATGTAGGTTATCAACCCATAAACGACCACTAATACTATGTAGCCTGTGAGCATTTTCTTGCCCAGGGCTAAAAGATCAATCTTATAGACATTTTCGAGTAAAAAATCGAAGTTATAAAGGACATACAAAACCAAGCCGATGACAAAAGAAATCGTTGAAAAAATCAGTGATTTCAAAAGCTGCTTGGACAAATAATCCGCGCGAAAATAATCGCCGATTTTGATGTTTTTCTTTCCTTCTCCGGCTTCGTATGATGCCATTCTCGTCATTAAGATGACGCGTTCTTCATTTACCATGTAACCAGTAAAACCTTTCCTCTATTACAGGAATCTCATCTTGTTCTTACCGTCTTCAACCTTAATCTTAGGCTGTTCGGCGGGCCTCTCAACTCTGCTGGCAGCTCTCATGTCATTCATCATGGTCTTCTTGCACTTGTCGCAAAGTCTTCCGCTGCTTATAGATGCTCCACAGTTCTCGCACTCGAGTGAAATAACGGAACCTTCTCCAAGCTGTAAGCGCTCTTCTCTAAGCCACTGATAAATCTGGCTTGTCTCTACGTCGCATTCCCTCGCAACCTCAGGAACACCCACGCCGGGATTCTCCCTGATATAAGTCTTGACGGTCTGGAACTTAGCTTCCTGAGCTTCAGCACATGCAGGACACATAATGGGACCCATCACATAGTTGAAAATTTTTCCGCACTTCCTACAGTTTCTAACATCCATAGAGCCACCTCCAATAGTTTATACGATACGGGCTTATCACCCGTTACCGGCGGTAATAGTAACAAAATAGACACTTCTAACACCGTACTCCTTCAATAGGCGAGCCACGGTGTCAATTGTAGATCCTGTCGTGTAGATATCATCGACTAATATAATTTTCTTTAATTTTACATCATCTACCGTCAATTTAAAAGAGTTTTTCAAACAATTTTGGCGTTCTGCGGGATTCAAATCCTTTAATCTCGGGGTGTCCGCAACCCTTTTAACTAGGTTCGTCTTCACAGGTATGTGAGCGTGCCTACCTATTGATTTTGCTAGGATTTCGGCCTGATTGTACCCTCTGGTTTTCTTCCTGTTTTTGTGTATGGGAATGGGGATAATTGCGTCCGCATCCCAAAGTCTTAATTCTTTCTTAAGAGCCTTTGCCGTCATCATTCCGAGGCACTCACCGTACTCCGGTTTGTGGGAATATTTGAACTTATACATGGCTCCCGAAAGGGCAGAATACTCAAAGGCCACCCTGCCTTCGTCAAAGTAGCGCTCTTTTCCCTCGCAGTCTGTGCAGTATTCCTTCTCGCCGTCCTTAATGGGTCGTCCGCATTTAAGGCAGTAGTTCCTCGTTATGGGAACCATCTTTTTTTCACATTCGGGATGAATAAGCTTTCCGGGTCTTAAAGGCTCGTTACAGATAGGGCATCTTCTTGGGAAAATCAGATCAATCGCCAGATCCGCAACCATTCCGAGGGTCTCACCAATGAGTTCTATCAAGGTTTCCGTCATGGCATTACCTCCCTTATTCTGTCCTTAAGGGCTGTGTAGCGCTTATTCTCGGTTTCGTTATCAATCATGTTTCTGACAGTTTCGCTGCTTCCAAGGATGGTAACGCAGTTCTTGGCTCTAGTGATGGCTGTATATAAAAGGTTTCTGTTGAAAAGCATTCTGGGACCCGTCAAAAGGGGCAGAATTACAGCGGGATACTCGCTTCCCTGGGACTTATGAATGGTTATGGCATAGGACAGATCCAGTTCGTCCAGGCCGGAGAAGGGATAGGTTACGATTTTACCCTCATCAAATTCCACCTCAAGGCTTGAGGCATACTCATTTATCTCTTTGATGGTTCCGATATCGCCGTTAAACACGCCCATGCCGCTGTCGATGGGGATGTTGTATTTGCTTCTGACTTCCCACTCGATTTTGTAGTTATTCTTTATCTGCATGACCTTGTCACCTTCTCTGAAGAGACGGTCACCGGTTCTGTGTTCCTTCTTGCTCTCGTCAGCAGGATTCAGATACTCCTGGAGAATTCCGTTTAAGGTCTCAACTCCAAGGGCTCCCTTTCGCATGGGGGTAAGAACCTGGATGTCAAAGGGTGTGGCTCCCACATATCCCGGAAGCTTATCCCTGATTAGCTGAATCATATGTTTATAAATGACATTTGTGTCATTTCTTTCCAGGAAGAAAAAGTCCTTGCTCTTGTTGTCCAAGGCTATGGCTTCGCCCCTGTTTATCTTGTGGGCGTTTACAACGATGTCGCTGACCTCGGCCTGTCTGAAAATCTTTTGAAGAATGACCACAGGGAATCTTTCACTCTCTATAAGGTCCCTTAGAATCTGTCCGGGTCCCACGCTGGGAAGCTGATTCACATCCCCCACCATAATCAATCTGGTTCCGGGGGTTATGGCTCTTAGAAGCGCCCTGAAAAGGGGCAGATCCACCATGGACATTTCATCAATTATTATTACGTCGGCCTCCAGAGGATTGTCTTCATTTCTCTCAAATCTTGCAAGATTCCTGTCTCCCTCCTCGGGGGCGCCGTTTAATTCCAGCATTCTGTGGATGGTCTTGGCCTCAAAGCCCGTGGCTTCTGTCATTCTCTTGGCCGCTCTTCCGGTGGGTGCTGCCAGGAAAATATCAAGGCCCTCCTCCATGAAGAGTTTAATTATCGTATTTATGGTTGTGGTTTTGCCGGTTCCGGGACCTCCGGAAAGGATGAATACACCGTTACGTACGCTCTCAAAAACAGCTTCCTCCTGGAGTTCATCAAACTCAAGATTCTCTGATTCCGCCAGCTGCCTTATTTTGGCTCTGACTTTTTCCTCATCCCTCTTAAGCATGGCCTCGCCGGATGAAACGTAGCTGTTGATGTCGCTTAGCATTCTGGCGCAGCTCAGTTCCGCATAATAGTTATTTGCCGAAAAAATCTGATCTTTGTTCTTGACCACAACCTTCTTGTCCATAACCAGGTTGTCAATGACTGGGGTGATGGCTTCTTCGGTCAAATCCAAAAGTTCAGCGCACTGCGAAACCACCATGTCCCTTGGAAGATACACGTGTCCCTCGGTGGTGGCGGTGAAAAGAATATACATGATACCGCTTCTGATTCGAAACTCCGAGTCTGTGTTTATTCCGATTCTCGAAGCTATTTCATCTGCGGTTTTGAATCCGATTCCGTTTATGTCTTCGGCCAGTCTGTAGGGGTTCTCCCTGAGAATCATATACAGACTCATTCCATAGGTATCGTAGATTTTGTATGCCATGGCAGGACTTATGCCATAGCCCGAAAGAAAGAGAATGGCGTCTCTTTGCTCTTTTCTGTTCTCAATCTGATTGCCGATATCCCTTGCTTTGGCAGGGCTGATTCCCTTGATTTCAGAAAGTCGCTCCGGTTCCTCCTCAAGGATTCTTAAGGTATCGTCACCGAATTTCCTTAGGATTCGCGAAGCAAGTGCGGCACCTACGCCCTTGACAGCTCCGCTTCTTAAATACCTTTCCATGCTTTCCCTGTCCGTGGGAAGGATTGTCTCATAGGAGGATACCTTGAACTGTTCGCCGTAGGTCGGATGGGAAATATACTCGCCGTTTAATGAAAGGTTTTCTCCCTCTGCCAGATCCGGGAAAGTTCCCACGCAAACAACTTCATCGCCGGAACTGATGAAGTTCATAACTGTATAGCCGTTGTCGCTGTTGTGAAAAATAATGTGATCTACGTAACCCTTAATTGTTTCCATACACTGCATTTAAATCAAAAAAGGGACTGCCTTAAGGCAGTCCCTGTGTTCTTTTCATCTGGTCGTACATCTGTTGTGCAAGGCCGATGCTGTTGGTCTCCGTCGTCTGTTTGGCAAGCTTCTTGTAAAGCTCGTCCTTGTAGAAATCTACCACTGTGCTTGTTGAGGAGGAGGAGTTGTCTGCCTTTACTACTGTCTTCTCCATCCCTTTAAAAACCTGCTCAATGAAATACGCCTCAAACTCTTTGCAGGCAGCCATAAGTTCTTCGTCAGACTGTGCTGCGCTGTTTGTAAGCTTGCCCTTAAGTTCATTGGTCTTCGCTGTGTTATACTGCGAAGTCAATATGTTTGAATAAGCGGAAATTCCTGAATAATCCATACCTTAACCTCCCAAATTATCTACGAAGGTTGTTAGCCTGCTGCATCATCTCATCGGATGCCTGAATGGCCTTTGAGTTCATCTCATAAGCACGCTGTGTGATAATCATGCTTACCATCTCATCTGCAACCTGTACGTTTGACTGCTCCAGGTAGCCCTGTAAAAGCTTACTTCTCTGAAGGGCTCCGTTAGTTGCCTCATTGAGAGCAGGACCGCTGGCATCGGTTACACCGTAGATTGTGCTGTCTTCCTTGTTGAGACCTGCGGGGTTGTTGAACTGATAAAGACCGATTGCAAATCCCATGGACTGAGGAACATTGTTCTCATCGGGATAGCAAACTGTACCGTCAGCGGTAACCGTTATTCTTGAAGTAACGTACTGATCCCTGGGAAGTGTTATCAAAGCTCCCGTGGTGCTGAGTACCGGAAGTCCTTCCGTGGTGGTAAGGATGAGGGTATTGTTGTTTCCCAATGTCCATGTAAAATCACCGTTTCTGGTGTAATAAGTCTGGGCATCGTTTCCTCTTACCGCAAAGAAGCCTTCACCTTCAATACAGAAAGCGGTATCACTCTCTGTAGCATTGGCTGCACCCTGTTTGAAAATTGAAATCATGGAAGCATTCCTGACACCCAGGCCCACCTGTGCCCCAACAGGTTTGGTATCGCCATTGGCTGATGTGGTTCTGGTCTGAATATTCTGATATAAAAGGGATTTGAATTCATTGACCGTGGTCTTGAAACCTACGGTGTTGACATTGGCAAGGTTATTGGCAATGGTATCCAGATTAACCTGCTGTGCGTTCATGCCGGAAGCGGCACTCCACAAACTTCTTACCATACAGTTATCCTCCTGTTTTCTTAATCCTTAGGGATTAGAGCCTTCCGGTCTGGTTGGCAGCCTGTTCAAGAGTTTCGTCGTAAGCCTGCATAATCTTCTGATTACTCTCATAGGCTCTGGTAATGGAAATCATATTAACCATTTCCGTTACCACCGACACATTGGCGGTCTCCAGATAACCGGAATAAACTTCGGCATCAGCAGCCTTGGTTGTGTAGCCTTCAACGGGAACAAAATATGTCTCGCCGTAGTGCTCCAGATAATCATAATCTTCGAAATCTGTGAGTCTTAACTGAGCTACAGTCACACCATTTTGCATGATGCTTCCGTCCTTGCCCACCGTTGCGTCCGCGAGGGTATCAAGTCTGATACGTCCATTGGTACCCAGCACGTAGTCCCCGTCCTTGGTAACAAGATATCCGTCCTTGGTAAGTGTAAAATCACCGGCGCGAGTATACATTGTGGTTGTTTCTCCCGCCTTATTGGTGAATTCAATCGTAAAGAATCCGTTCCCTCCCAGTGCGAGGTCATAGGTATTATTAGTCGCCTGGAAAGGACCCTGATCATAATATGTATAGGTCTCGCCAATCTTAACACCGGGGGTATTGTACCCGATTCTCTTGGCGAGGTTTCCTACGTCTGTTGTATCCTTAAGTCGGTATGCCAGAATTTCGTCAAAGGACTGGCTGGTAGAGCCTTCTTTCTTGAAACCTACCGTGGTGGAATTGGCCAGGTTGTTGGTCATAATATCCATACGGTGCTGTTCATGGCGCAAGCCTGTATATGCTGTGTACAGTCCTTTTAACATTAAGCTGCCTCCTTAAGGAATCTTAGTCTTCTCTGTAACCTGCCTGGAACTCTACATATTTACCGGTACCGATGGCAACTGCGGTCATGGGATCTTCTGCTGTCATGGTGTTGATACCGGTTCTGTCGTAGATAAGGTCCTCAAGTCCGTTAAGTAAGCTTCCGCCACCTGTAAGTACGATTCCTCTGTCGGCAATATCGGCTGCAAGTTCAGGGGGAGTCTTCTCCAGCACGCTGTGGATTACTTCGATAATCTGCTGGGTGGGCTCTCTCAAAGCCTCTTCTGTCTCTTCTGAGGAAACGCGGACTGTCTTGGGAAGACCTGTAACAAGGTTACGTCCTCTGACATCCATATAATCTACTTCGGCACGTCTGAATGCTGTACCGATCTTAATCTTAATGTCCTCTGCGGTTCTCTCACCAATGAGGAGATTATGCTTCTTACGCATGTAACGAACGATAGCTTCATCGAAGTCATCGCCGGCAACCTTAACGGATGCACTTACAACGGCGCCGCCAAGGGAAATAACTGCAATATCGGATGTACCGCCACCGATATCAACAATCATGTTGCCGCAGGGCTTAGAGATGTCGATACCTGCACCGATAGCTGCTGCAATGGGCTCCTCGATAATGGAAACCTCTCTTGCACCTGCCTGATAGGTAGCATCCTCAACTGCCTTCTTCTCAACTTCTGTGACACCTGAAGGAACGCACACTGCGATTCTGGGCTTACGGAAGGTTCTCTTACCGAGTGCTTTCTGGATGAAGTACTTCATCATCTTCTCGGTTACAGTGTAGTCAGAGATAACACCCTGACGTAAAGGTCTTACTGCGACTATGTTTCCGGGAGTACGTCCAAGCATTAAGCGGGCGTCTTCACCGATTGCTTTAATCTTATCTGTGTCTCTGTCAAAAGCAACAACCGAGGGCTCTTTCAAAACAACGCCCTTACCTCTGATGTAAACGAGGATGCTGGCTGTACCTAAATCGATTCCTATATCTGCGTATTGCATATGATCAATACCCCTTTCTGTGGTAAAAGATTCGTTTGGAAAAAACTCCATAAAAAACTAAACGTGCGTAAACACACACAGTAATTATATCGCATCTTTTGCCATTTTCATAGGGGCAAGATATTAATTTTCTATAAAACTATATCGGCAGAACCCTCAATAAACTTAAGGGTTCTGCCGACTAAAATTTCTTCTATAACATCCTGGCAAGGAACTGTCCCGTGTAGGAATCCTTCACCTTGGCAACTGCCTCCGGGGTACCCTTGGCAATAACGGTTCCACCCTTATCGCCGCCTTCAGGTCCCATATCGATGATGTAGTCTGCGGTCTTAATAACGTCAAGGTTATGTTCGATGACAACAACCGTGTTTCCTGCATCCGTAAGTCTCTGAAGAATGTCCACCAGCTTGTGAACATCCGCAAAGTGAAGTCCCGTTGTGGGCTCATCCAGAACATATATGGTCTTGCCGGTACTCTTCTTGCTGAGTTCCGTTGCAAGCTTGATTCTCTGGGCCTCACCGCCTGATAAAGTGGTGGATGGCTGACCAAGCTTAATATAGCAAAGTCCCACATCGTAGAGGGTCTGGATTTTTCTCTTTATGGTGGGCACATTCTCGAAGAAAGGAAGAGCTTCCTCCACTGTCATGTCCAGTACATCGAAGATGCTTTTACCTTTATATTTTACTTCCAGAGTTTCTCTATTGTATCTCTTTCCGTCACAGACTTCGCAGGGAACGTACACATCGGGAAGGAAGTGCATCTCAATCTTTATGATACCGTCACCGGAACATGCCTCGCATCGTCCGCCCTTAACGTTGAAGCTGAATCTTCCCTTGCTGTAACCCTTGGCCTTGGCATCGGTAGTGGATGCGAAAAGGTCTCTTATCATGTCAAAGACACCTGTGTAGGTTGCAGGGTTGGAACGGGGTGTACGTCCGATAGGTGACTGGTCGATGTTGATTATCTTATCAAGTTGCTCTACACCGGTGATTTCCTTGTGTTTGCCTGGTATGGTTCTTGCTCTGTTTAAAGTCTTGGAAAGGCTCTTCTGGAGGATCTCGTTAATAAGAGAGCTCTTGCCGGAACCTGAAACTCCGGTAACGCAGGTAAATACTCCAAGGGGAATGTCCACGTTTATATTCTTAAGGTTGTTCTGTTCGGCTCCTTTGATTGTTATCTTCCCAGTAGGCTTTCTTCTGATCTTGGGAACAGGTATTGAAAGCTTGCCTGAGAGATACTGACCTGTTATGGATTCGGGAGTGTTGATGATATCATCCACAGTTCCGATGGCAACAACTTCTCCACCTTCGCTTCCTGCTCCGGGACCGATATCCACAATACAGTCCGCTTCTCGCATGGTTTCCTCATCATGCTCAACCACAATAAGTGTGTTGCCCAGGTCTCTCAGTCTCTTAAGAGCCTGGAGAAGTTTTCCGTTATCTCTCTGGTGAAGTCCGATACTGGGCTCATCAAGGATATAGCATACGCCCACAAGTCCTGAACCGATCTGGGTTGCAAGTCTGATTCTCTGAGCCTCACCACCCGATAATGATGCGGTGGATCTTGCCAGGGTGAGATAATCAAGACCAACGTTTATAAGGAATCCGACTCTTGCCTTAATCTCCTTAAGGAGAAGTCTTCCGATGGCTTCCTGGGTCTTTGTAAGTTTCATGTTATTTAAGAATTCATAGAGAGCCTCAATGGAAAATGAGGTTATCTCATAGATGTTCTTCTTACATACGGTAACGGCCAAAGACTCTTTCTTAAGTCTCATGCCCTTACATTCGGTACAGGGAGTAATCTGCATGAATTCCTCATACTCTGCCTTCATGGTGTCGGAGGCAGTCTCTCTGTATCTTCTTTCAGTATTCTTAATAAGGCCTTCAAAGGCGATGGGATATACGCCCTTTCCCCTCTGGCCTTCATAGTAAACATCCACTTCCTTGTGGGTGCCGTGAACGATTACATCCTTCACCTTCTGAGGCAAATCCTTATAGGGAGCGTCAAGGGAGAAATTAAATTCTTTTGCCAAAGCAACAAGAAGGGCATTGGTGAAGCTTCCCTTCTGCTTGGATGACTGCCAGCCCATTACCTGGATGGCGCCCTCATTTATGGAAAGATTCTCATCGGGAATCATAAGCTCAGGGTCAAACTCCATCTTGTATCCCAGACCTGCGCAGACAGGGCAGGCTCCGAAGGGATTGTTGAAGGAGAAGCTTCTGGGCTCTATTTCGCTGATGCTGATTCCGCAGTCGGGGCAGGCGAAATTCTCGGAGAATCTCAAGGTCTCGCCACCTATTACTTCCACGTCAAGAAGTCCTTCCGCTATGGAAAGGATTGTCTCTATGGAATCTGTCATTCTCTTCTCAATGCCGGGTTTAACCACCAGTCGATCGACGATTATGGAAATGGTGTGCTTAATGTTCTTATCTAACTTAATCTCTTCGGAGAGCTCATACATGTTTCCGTCTACGATTACTCTTACGTATCCGGCCTTGGACGCTCTCTCAAAAACCTTGGCGTGCTCACCCTTCTTGCCCTGTACAACGGGAGCAAGAAGCTGAATCTTACTGCCCTCGGGAAGAGTCATAATCTGGTCCACCATCTGGTCTACCGTCTGTCTCTTAATCTCCTTACCGCAGTTGGGGCAGTGAGGTATACCGATTCTGGCGTAGAGAAGTCGGAAATAGTCATAAATCTCCGTCACGGTTCCCACAGTAGATCTGGGGTTCTTGTTGGTGGATTTCTGGTCTATGGAGATGGCGGGAGAAAGTCCCTCGATTCTTTCCACGTCGGGCTTCTCCATCTGTCCCAGGAACTGTCTTGCGTAGGATGAGAGAGACTCCATGTAACGTCTCTGTCCCTCCGCATAGATTGTATCGAAGGCAAGAGAGCTCTTACCGGAACCTGATAATCCGGTAAAAACCACCAGCTCATCTCTTGGAATTTCCAGGTTAATATTCTTTAAATTGTGTTCTGCAGCGCCGGTTATGGAAATGATATTCCGGCGGGGCTGCATCTTAATAGGCTGTTCCATTATTCTGCACTTTCTATTTGTAATTTCTGTCAAGCTGTATCTTCTTGAGTTCCATCATCTTGTCACGGAGTTCTGCCGCAGCCTCAAAGTTAAGGTCTGCTGCCGCTCTCTTCATCTTCTTCTCAACTTCATCAACAAGCTTCTTAAGCTGCGCCTCCGACATGGATTCGGGATCCTTCTCGAAGCGCACCTCCTCCTTGGCAATCTCCTTGGAAATACTTATGAGGTCTCTGACCGCCTTCTTGATGGTGGTGGGAGTTATGCCGTTCTCCTCATTGTATTTCATCTGAATCTCACGACGCCTGTTAGTCTCGTCGATGGCAATCTTCATGGAGTCTGTTATGTTGTCCGCATACATTACAACGTGACCCTCGCTGTTTCTTGCCGCACGTCCGATGGTCTGAATCAGGGAGGTTGCCGAACGAAGGAAGCCCTCCTTATCGGCATCAAGTATTGCCACAAGGGCAATTTCAGGTATATCAAGTCCCTCTCTTAAGAGGTTGATTCCCACAAGTACATCGAAGACGTCCAGACGCATGTCTCTTATTATCTGAGCACGTTCCAAAGTATCAATATCCGAGTGAAGATACTTAACCCTGATACCCACCTCATGGAGGTAATCCGTTAAGTCTTCGGCCATGTGCTTGGTTAAGGTTGTAATAAGAACCTTGTTGCCTGCCTTGGTGGTCTTTCTGATCTCACCGATAAGGTCATCAATCTGTCCTTCGATGGGACGAACATCTATCTCGGGATCAAGAAGACCCGTAGGTCTTATGATCTGCTCGGTCCTAAGAAGCTCATGCTGCTCCTCGTAGGTATTGGGAGTAGCGGAAACAAATAACATCTGATCAATCCTTGACTCAAACTCCTCAAAGCTAAGAGGTCTGTTATCAAGGGCTGAAGGCAACCTGAATCCATAGTCCACCAGTGTGTTCTTTCTTGATCTGTCTCCCGCAAACATTCCGCCTATCTGGGGAATGGTGATATGGGACTCGTCAACGATAATAAGGTAATCATCCTTAAAGTAATCCATAAGAGTATGTGGCGGAGCACCCGGGGCTGAGCCTACCAGGTGTCTGGAATAGTTCTCAATACCTGAGCAGAAGCCGGTTTCTCTAAGCATCTCTATGTCAAAGTTGGTACGCTCCGATATTCTCTGGGCCTCAAGGAGCTTGTCCTCGCCCTTAAAGAATCTTACCCTGTCCTTAAGTTCCTCTTCGATGGCTTCGCAGGCTTTATTCATCTTGTCTGCTGCCACAACATAGTGGCTGGCAGGGAAAATTGCCACGTGGGAAAGCTCTGCGTGAACCTGTCCCGTAAGAGGGTCCACCTCTGTGATTCTGTCTATTTCATCTCCGAAGAATTCCACTCTGATGGCGTAGTCTCCGCCGATGGCAGGATAAATTTCAAGAACGTCTCCCCTTACTCTGAAGGTACTTCTGGCTACATCATTATCATTCCTGGTGTACTGAATTGCAATCAACTCTCGGATGACATCATCTCTGTCCTTCATCGTTCCGGGTCTTAAAGAAATGATTAATTCCTCGTAATCCTCGGGGCTTCCAAGGCCATAGATACAGGACACGGAAGCAACGACAATTACATCTCTTCTCTCTGTAAGGGATGCGGTGGCTGAAAGTCTCAGCTTATCAATCTCCTCGTTGATAGATGAGTCCTTGGCAATATATGTGTCAGTCTGGGGAACATAGGCCTCAGGCTGGTAGTAATCATAGTAAGATACGAAATACTCAACAGCGTTCTCAGGGAAGAACTCTTTCATCTCAGAATACAATTGGCCAGCGAGGGTTTTGTTGTGGCTGATGATCAGAGTCGGCTTGTTCAGGGCTGCTATCACGTTGGCCATGGTGAAGGTCTTGCCGGAACCCGTAACACCAAGTAAAGTCTGGAATTGATTGCCTTCCTTGAATCCATCAACGAGTTCTTTTATGGCCTGCGGCTGATCGCCTGTAGGTTGATATTCAGAGTGTAATTTAAAGTCCATTTCTTACAAAATACCCTCAAAATCCATAATAAAAAGTGTTCTATAAGGCAAAAAATTGTCCGCGAAGGATACACTATTTAACAAAAAATGGTCAAACGGACAATTGCCTCACCCAAATCTGCATTTTAAAACTAAAAAACCTGGATAGGACCAGATGAAATATATGTACCATTTGATACTATTATTTCCCTTATAAAACCCTGAAAACAGAAAATGGCACACTTTGAGTAGTATACCATTTTTCGGGCATTTTTTAATGCGTATCGAACATTCGTTTGCATTTTATCTAAAATACTTGTCTGTGTCAATCTTCACATTGGTGCAAGCTTCTATTGATAGGATGATATAATTATTTTTGTAAGGAATACAGCTAGAAAAACAGTTTAGGAACGCATCAAAAACATATATATGAAAAACAAGCCATACTCTCAAAACGAATTTATAGACAAAATAAAGACCATTAATCCTAATATCGAAGTCTTAGGGAATTATACTTCTTCTCATGAAAGAATTCTTGTTAGTTGTAAAAAATGTGGACATAAGTGGTCTCCCCAAGCTTATACTTTAGTTAATGGATGTGGTTGTCCCGAATGCGGAAAACTACTGGCAGTAAAAAACCGAAAGGGAAAAACGGCAAAAAGGACAACGGAACAGTTTATTGAAGAACTGTCCAACGTCAACAAGAATATAACTGTATTGGGTGAATATGCTGGCAGTAAAGAAAGGATTGATTGTTCATGCAATTTGTGTGGATACAGATGGGAAGCTATACCTTATGCTTTATTAAATGGAAATGGGTGTCCTAATTGCAAAAGGCTAGAAAGAATTAATTACAGAAGATACTCACCTGACAGTTACAAGAAAAAACTATTGGAGATTAATCCTGATATTGAGTTGTTATCAGATTTTACAAAATCCACAGAACCAATTGAAGCTAGATGCAGGAGATGTGGAAATATATGGTATCCCAAGGCATTTTCACTATTACAGGGCAGAGGCTGTCCTAATTGTTCTCATAAAAAAGGTGCTATTAACAACTCAGGAAAAACCGGTCTTAAATCATATGACCGTTTCATAAAAGAATTATCCAAAGTGGATGATTCTATAGAAGCGCTTGGCGACTACGTTAATACACATACCAACATTAAGGTTAAATGTAATAGATGTAACCATACATGGACGGTCAAACCTTATTCCCTTCTGCAAGGACATGGTTGCCCTAGATGTGCAAAATCAGGGACAAGCTTTATGGAACAATTAATACTTTTGTCCTTTCGTAATGTGCTTGGAAAAGACGAAGTGCTTTCTAGAGATAAATCTTTGATAGGCATGGAATTAGATATCGTAATACCCAAGTACAAAACAGCAATTGAACCGGGAAACTGGTTTCTTCATAGTCGTTCATTAAAACGGGATGAAGAAAAACGAAGCCGTTGTAAAGAAATAGGTTTTACCCTTTTCACCATTTATGATAAATATCCTCAAAACTCAGAACCACCATTTCCTGATAATTGCTTTGTTTTTTCTGACGACTTAAACATAGCAGATCACGATATGATTCACAGATTAATCTACGATTTGTTTTCTGAGTGCAATATCTCACGCAAATTCTCAAACGAAGAATGGAACGAACTTGAAACCTTATCATATGCAAATTCAAAAGCATTAACTCACAGTGATTTTGTTAACCGGCTAAACGTTATAAGACCCGATATAGAAGTCATTGGTAAATACGAGAATGCTAATCGAAGAATAGAAGTTAGATGTAGAAATTGTGGTTTCTCTTGGCGTGGTGTTCCAGCAAGTTTGCTTTCGGGTGATGGTTGTAGAAAATGCGGCGCAAGAAAACGCGGGAATATCGAGAGAAAGGATCAAAAGCAATTTGAAGAAGAGCTAAAAACACTTATTCCTTCTATAAAAGTAATTGGCACATACATCAGTCGTCATAAGCCCATACGAGTGCAATGTTTAAAATGCGGAACTATATGGGAACCCACGCCAGGAAGTCTATTGCGAAAAGAACACTATAATTCAAATAACAATGGCTGTCCCTCATGTTCACGGGCAAAAATGGGAACACCAAGGAAAAAGGTACTGAACATTGATACAGGAGAAGTATTTGATTCAGCGGTGGAAGCTGGAGAAAAATACAATACCGTCCCGTCTTCAATACGACAGTGTTGTCGTGGAATCAATAAAACGTCCAATGGTTATCACTGGATGTACATTGAATAACAAAAGCATTTCAACAACCCAACGCCATTTCGTATTATTATGTGTTATCAGATAATCATTCCCTTACACTTTCCCTTAT
>JAEEGJ010002877.1_pt1 | contig 74973 bp, 64 predicted proteins | sample 8958761 | NCBI WGS metagenome assembly JAEEGJ01 (sample SAMN16246546, study PRJNA631951) | gut metagenome | biome: gut microbiome; feature: rumen; material: RS-attached | host: Bos | place: Iran: Karaj | collected 2018-10 | reverse complement strand
ATGGGTAAAGACCACACTTTATTTGCTAAAGTTTCTGGCGTAGTTAAATTTGAAAGACTAGGTAGAGACAAGAAAAAAGTTAGTGTTTACGAAGCTTAGTAATTAAGACCTGTATTAAGGTCTTTTATTTTGCTATAATATTTGTGAAAATAAAGAAGATATGATAAAATACGTATCGGTTTAAACGAGGTGATATTATGTTCGTTGATGAAGTTATAGTTAAATTAACTGCTGGTCGTGGTGGTGATGGATGTACATCATTTAGAAGAGAAAAATGTGTACCACTAGGAGGACCAGATGGAGGTAATGGAGGTAAAGGTTCTGATATTATCTTTAAAGTTGAAAAAGGATTAAAAACTTTAGTAGATTTAAAGTTTGCTAAACAAATTAAAGGTGAAAAAGGTGTTAATGGTAAAGGTAGTAATAAACATGGCGCTAATGCTGAAGATATTATTATTAAAGTACCTGAAGGAACAACTTTAATTGATCAAGATACTGGTTTAGTAATATGTGATCTTACTAAAGATGGAGAAGAATTTATTGTTTGCCATGGTGGTAGAGGAGGAAGAGGTAATAGAGCTTTTGCTACTCAAGAAGAACCTGCTCCGAAAATGAGTGAGTTTGGTGAACCTGGTGAAGAAAGAATTGTTAAATGTGAATTAAAGGTATTAGCTGATGTTGGATTAGTAGGAATGCCTTCAGTAGGTAAGAGTACTATTTTATCTTTAATAAGTGGAGCTAATCCTAAAATAGCAGCTTATCACTTTACGACATTAAATCCTAATTTAGGTGTTGTTAAATTAAAAGATCAAAGAACTTTTGTTATGGCAGATTTACCTGGTTTAATTGAGGGAGCTTCTGGTGGAGCTGGTTTAGGTGAGAAATTCTTAAAACATGCAATGAGAACTAAAGTTATAGGTCATGTTATTGATATGGGTTCTTTTGAAGGAAGAGATCCTTTAGAAGACTATAGAATTATTAGAAAAGAATTAGAGAGTTATTCTGATAAGTTAGCTCGTAAACCAGAATTAATTATTGCTAATAAAATGGATTTAGAAAATGCTAAAGATAATCTAGCTAGATTTAAAAAAGAATATCCTGATAAAGAAGTTGTTGAAGTTTCATGTATGAATATGTCAGGAATAGATGAAATGATTGTTAAATTAGCAGATATGTTAGAAAAAGCTGAGTTAGAACCTATATATGATGAAACCAAATATGAAAGTCATGTAATTTATAAATTTAAAAATGAAAAACCTTATACTATTACAAGAAAAGATAATGGAGTATGGGTTATTAAAGGAGAAGAAATTGAAAAGTTACTTCTTATGACTAAGTTATATGAAGATGAAGCAGTTGATCGATTCGCTCGTAAATTAAGAGGTATGGGTGTTGAAGAAGAACTGGAAAAATTAGGGGCACAACCTGGTGATGATGTAGAAATATTAGATTTCACATTTACTTTTAAAGAATAGTTTAACTATTCTTTTTTTGTTTGTGTTATAATAATTTCATAAGGTAGTGATAGTGTGAAGACTAAAGTTAAATATATGTTATTATTGGGATTATTATTAATTCCTTCTTTCGTAATGGCTAAAGACATAAGTTCTGTAGATAGTATGGGCGAAGTTATTATGATGGAAGGCTTTGTTACAATACATATGACGGTATTTTTTCATATTCCGATGTCTTTAGCTTTGGCTAAGTTATTCCCTGGTAAGAAAGCATTTTGGGCTATTTTTCCATGCTTTGTAGTTGGTAGAATTATTGTTTTATTAATTGGAAATGCAACTTTAGGAATGGGAATGGCTATTGTTGATTTCTTTACGGTTTTTGTGGGAACATTTATTTTAGTTCCAATTACTTTCGTTATTACTAATTTAATTGCTAAAAATTCTGTTTCTAAATTAAGTCCTGCTACTTCGGGTCTTTCATCACTTGCTACTTCTCAAGTTTATGTAGTCAAACGTGATAATATATCTAATACTGTAATTGCTGATAAAACAAAAGTTGTTAATGACTTTGATACTAATGCTTTTGAATCTACTGCTGTAGTAGTTAATAGAACTAAGAAAGCATACAAAGAATGTTTAAAATGTCATTCGCTTAATGAGATAGAAAATAAATTCTGTACTTCTTGTGGTATTCCTTTTGCAATGAGTGGCACATTTAGTAAAGCTGGTTATTGTCCTAAATGTCATGCTAAATTAAATCCAGATGTTAGATATTGTACTAATTGTGGACTTGATTTAGTTAATGCTGGAGCTAATGTAACTGTTACTAATGAAACATATGCTTTTGTCGAAGATTCAGTAGATCCAATGTTTAATTTAAATGAGGATGAAATATTTAATAAAATTATCACTGATGAATTAGCAGAAAATAATTTTGATAAGAATATGACAATACCTGGTATTAGAAAAAGGAAACTTATTCTTACAGCTTTATTTAGTGTTGTTACATTCTTAAGTATTTCTTTAGTATTCTTTCATTTACCATTACTATATTATTTTGTTTATATTATTTTCTTAATTATATATTTAATAAGTATGAAAAATTATACTCTTAATAAGTACATTATGAAGGAAGTTAAGAGTAGGCCTGATGAAAAGATATCTAATATAGTTTCAAGTATTGTTGCTAGTGGTCAAAAATCTAGTGGTAGATTTGAAATCTTAGCGATGTTAATTGTTGCTATTATGTTACCATTTGTTATTTTTAGTAAACCAAGATTATTCTATACAAAAACAGATGAAGGATATGAAATGCGTTTTTATGCATTTGGCTGGACAGATATGAAAACAGCAACTATTCCTGATACATATAAAGGAGAACCGGTTGTTTATTTAAGAGGTAATGCATTCTCTAATATGCCTTTCTTAGAAGAAGTAAATCTTCCTGATAGTATTATTGAAATTAGAGGTCAAGCGTTTAAAAATGATTACAATTTGAAAAAGGTAATTATACCAGAAGATCTAGAATATCTTGGTGGTGGAGCTTTCTATAATTGTAAGAGTATTACAGAAATAGATTTTCCTGATGGTGTGACAGAAATTGGTGGAGAAGCTTTCTATGGTGCTACTAATTTAAAGAGAGTTCATTTACCAGAGAAATTAAAAGAAATTAGAGGTAATACATTTGAAGAATGTGTTAATTTAGAAAGTATTAATATTCCTAATACAGTTACTAGAATAGGTGGACATGCTTTCTATGGAGATATTTCTCTGGAAGAGGTTAAAACTACTTCTGATAGCCAATTAAAAGAAATTGGATCTTCTGCATTTAGAAGATGTTATGCTCTTCAAAGTATTACTTTGCCAACAGAAACTATTGTTAATCCTAAGGCATTTAAGGAATCGCCAACAATGGTTAAGAGATTTGTTAATGGATCAGAAAATTCTAACTTATCTTATAATGATTATCGTACTTTAATATTCTATGAAGGATATAGACATACGATATTTGGAGAATATGATTCTTATGTTATTAAGTTAGAAAGAGTTACTGAAGATAGTAATTATGTTAAAAAATATAGTTTCTCAGTTAGTGGTGGATATGAAACTACTTTTGATATATATGAAAACGAACAATATAAATATGTTGGAGAGAATTTATATATTGAAGTAGAGAATACATATGGAGAAGGTATTACATTAAAAGTTAATTATAATTAGTGGGGTGTTTATGGTGGAGGATTATAAATTTATACATTTATTATATGTTCCAACTATGGCCTGTAATATGGGCTGTAAGTATTGTTATTTAGAGGATAATACTAAAGATATTAAAACAAAATATAATTCTTTAGATACTTTAAAATATGCAGTAAAGAAGTTTCATGATAGTAAAGTAATTCCTTTTAATATTTCTTTACATGGTGGAGAAGTTACAGTATTAGGGAAAAAAGAATTTCATGATATTATTGAGTTTATTGCTAATTATTATAATGAAAATAATAAGTTAATAAGTGATAATGGTTTTAAAGTTGGTAATCCTCATATTAAGACAAATCTATATGATTTGGAAAAACACTTAGATACAATAAAAGAATTTAATGTATCAATAAGTGGTAGTCTAGATTTACCTTTATCTCTTCATCGTAAATATCGTGTTACGAAAGATGGCAAGGATACTTTAGATAAGATATTAAAGAATATTGAATTATTAAAAGATATTCCTAATAAGAAGAAAGTATCAGCAACTATTTTTGAAGAACATATTAAGTATTTAGATGAGATGGTGGAGGATATTAAGTATTTACATAATAATACTTGTCTAGATATGAATGATTTTAATTTCATGATTGGATTTGATTATAATTCATGTGGCTTATTACATGGTTTAAAAGAAGAAGATCAAGTTAAGTTGTTTAAAAGAATGCATGATGAATTTGATGGTACTGATTTAGATTTAGGAGTTAATGGACCATGGTTTGCAGAATTCGGACCAGAGTATTGTACTAATTGTAATAATTGTGGAGAGAAATTCTTCTTATTAGAAAAGAATGGAGATATTTATTCTTGTGTAAGAGGTCAAAAGAATCCTGATTATTACTTTGGCAACATTTATGAGAATAGTGTTGAGGAAATACTTGGTACTGCTCAAGCTAAGATGTTTATTAATCATAATAAATTAGGTTTCAATGAAGAATGCAGTAAATGTAAGTATTTATATTTATGTAAGACTGGATGTCCTTTTGTAAAAAATGTATATAAAAGCAATAAGAGTTATACATGTAAGTTACAACAGGAGTTATATAAAAAGAATGGTTATAATGAAGATGGTAATCCGTTAGAATCAGCTTATTACTATACTTCAATTATGCATCCAGAAATAGCATATTTATATAGACCTAAAGAAGTTTTACCATATCCTTCTTTAGAAGAAATAATAAATATAGATAATAATTTGAAGAATATTTATAGTTCTGATGTATTTATTTTAAAAGTAGATAATGATGAATTTAAATTAGAATCTCAAGTTATTAAGAAAACAAGAGATATAGTTTATATTACAGAAGATAGTAAAGTATATATCTATATGAAAAAGAAACTAATAAGTGATGTTTGTGATTATCCAGAAAATAATGCTTTATATATGATGTTACTTTCTGGTGATACAGTTACTTATGGTGATGAGGGTAGAGAAAAACAAAGACATGTTATGACTCATCAAGTTTATAAGGGTGTTTTGGATAGGATCAAATCTGATAAAAGATGTTATTACCAATATGATTTAAGTAATTTATTAAAATTGTATAAAGATGATATTTCTAAAGAGAATCCAAATAATTTGTTTTTTACAACTACAAGTTTAAGAGATTATCATTATACTAAGCAAAAAAATAATGCTTATTATCATATTCAAGCAATTAATTTACCATTTCAAAACATTGAATTTTATTATATAGATAAGGAGAATTAGTATGGATTATGGAGAGTTAAGTTATAATGAGATTATTAGAAGAAAAAGAGTTTCTGATTTAAGTAAATATTTTTCTTTAGCTAAAGGTTCTATTGAAGAATTAATAAAGTTTTTAGCTGATAATCCAACAGGAAGAATTGTTTGTAGTACTTCTATTATTAATTTAGTTGTAGGTTATAATACAATTAAATCTTTTAATGCTGTTGCTAAGAATAGTTCTTTTGATGCAATTTTAGTTACTAATTCTTTATTTAATATAACTCCTCACTATACACCATCTAGTGGTTATTCTGGTGGAGGTAGTAGAGGAAGTAGTTGGTCTAGCGGTGGTGGATCAAGTAATAATAACAATAACAACAATAACAATAATAACAATAATAACAATAATAGGTAGGTGTTGATATGCCAATTGTTTCAGAAAACTTTCATGCTAAGAAGTTAAAAAATACAGGTATTAATATTAAAACAATTTATAAAAACGGTAATACTACTGGTGAAAGAAATACAGATAATTCTAAAAATGAAGATATTAATCAAGGTATTAGATTAAGAAAAGAATATTATAAAGATGGTCGTTTACTTCATACTGTAACTAGGTTTGATACAAGAATGGAATATACTTATATCAATAATAAAAATGAAGAAACAGAGACTAAATGTCCTAACTGTGGAGCTACCGGAAAAGTAAAAGATTTTATAGATGGTTGTCCTTATTGCCGTACAACTTATAATGTTGAATATACTGATAAAGACTTAGGAGCTAAATATCATTATGATAGAGTAGTTAGAAGTAATTTATATAGAATAATTACTTTTATAGTAGATTTTCTTATATCTTTAATTATTTGTTTTATTTATTTTAAAAATACAAGTCGTACTTTTAATGAATATGATATTTTAAAAGTTTTTGTATATACAGCTATTTTATCAGCAATTCTATATTATTTATTCTATATAATAGATGCTTATATTGTTATTCTACCAATTAAGTTATATAAAGATGCCCAGAATCAAAAACAAAAAGAATTTTGGAATAGAATGTTTAGTCAAAGTGTAGATAAATCAACATTCTTTAATAATATTAATTATGAAATTGGTAAGTATTATTATGATTTAAGTACTAAAGTAATTGATTATGATATTTTAGACTATTTAGAATATAAAGACCGTCAAGATAAAGATGGTAATCTAGTTGTTGATGTTAAGATAGATATTAGATTAATTAATTTTGATGGTAATAAGATTGATGAAGATAATAAAGATGTTGTTCTATCTTTTGTAAGATATAAGAGAGAATTATATACTTTAGAAGATGGCAAGAATTATATTAAATGTCCTAATTGTGGTGCTGGTATAGATGTAACTAAAGATAGATGTGATCATTGCCGTCAGGAATTAAAGTACTTACAAGAATGGGTAATGTTAAAAAAAGACTAGTAAGAAAGTCTTTTTTTATGTTAAAATTTTAGAGGAGGTAGAGATTATGAAATACGATGTAGTGATTATAGGTGCTGGTCCTGCTGGATTATTTAGTGCTTATGAATTAATAACTAAAAATAAGAATTTAAAGGTAGCAATTATTGAAAAGGGAAGCAAGGTTAAAAATAGAGTTTGCCCTATGAATAAACTAGGTGTTCCTTGTCAAAACTGTAATCCTTGTGCTGTTTTATCTGGTTATGGTGGAGCTGGTACTTTTTCTGATGGTAAATTAAATTTTATTCCTAAGTTAGGTAAAAGTGATTTAACAAAATATATGTTAGAATCAGAAGCATATAAATTAATTGATGAAACTGAGGAAATATTTACTAAATTTAAGATGGATGCTGAAGTTTATCCTTCTAATATGGATGAAGCTAATGAAATAAAGAAAAAAGTTGCTATAGCTGGTGCTAAATTACTTGTTATTAAGCAAAAACATTTAGGTAGTGATCATTTACCTGAATATATAGATGGTATTTCTGATTTCTTAGAAGAAAAAGGTGTTACATTAATTGATAGAGCTAATGTAACTGATATTAAAACTAATAATGAAAATGATCATGAAATTACTTATGAAGTAGGCAAAAAGAAAGAAGTAATTAATGGTAAGGTAGTTATTGTAGCTCCTGGTAGAACTGGAGCTAAATGGATTCAAGAATTAGCTGATAAATATAATATTCCATATCTATCTCAAAGTATTGAAATAGGTGTTAGAGTAGAAGTTAGAAAAGATATCATGGAAGAGATAACTAATGTTATTTATGATCCAACAATATTTATTAAAACAAGAACATATGGTGATGAAATTAGAACATTCTGTACTAATCCAGGTGGATTTGTAGCTAAAGAAAACTATTATGGCTATATTTGTGTTAATGGTCATGCTTTAAAAGAAATTAAATCTAATAATACAAACTTTGCTTTTATTTCAAAGGTAAGTTTAACTCAACCAGTAACTAATACAAGATTATATGGTGAATCAATTGCTCGTATTGCTAATGTATTAGGTGATGGTAAACCAATTATTCAAAGTTTAAAAGATTTAAAACAAGGTAGAAGAAGTGAATGGCATCGTATTAATAAAGGATTTATTGAACCAACTTTAAAAGATTGTGTTGCTGGAGATTTAGCTTTAGTAATGCCTCATCGTATTATTACGAATATTTTAGAAGGTTTAGAAGTACTAGATAAGATAATTCCTGGAGTTAATAATGATGACACATTACTATATGGACCAGAAATTAAATTCTTTAGTAATGAGATAGAAACAGATAATAAATTTAGACTAAAAGACGATAATATTTATTTTATAGGTGATGGTGCTGGTAAGGCTGGAAATATTGTTACAGCAGCAGCTACTGGCCTTGTTGCAGCAAGAGATATTTTAGATAGAGAAAAGACCAAATAATTGGTCTTTTTTTATGGAATATTATTTACTTTTTTTTGACAAAATGTTATACTTTTTTATATAGAGTATAGGAAGTGTGAACATGGATAAGAAGAGAAATAAAACTATTTTGCTAAATAGTCTTATATTTGTTTTTTGTGTGGTTATAATTATTTTATATTGCTTGGTACCTCCAGCTAAGAAACCTGAGGTAGCTAAGTTACAAACATATCAGGTAGTATTTGATACTGATGGTGGAACTATTATATCATCGGTTAGTGTTGAAGAAGGACATTCGATTGAAGCCCCACCAACACCTACTAAAGAAGGTTATATCTTTGATGGTTGGGTAGTCGATGATGTTTCTTATGACTTCTCCCAAATAATTAGTGGAGATGTTGTATTGAAAGCTAGATGGCGAGAGGTTGCACCAGATACAGTTATTTATACTGTAAGATTTGAAACCGAAGGTGGAACTACTTATCCAGAACAGTTTATTGAGGAAAATGGTAAAGTAGTACAACCTAGTGAACCTGTTAGAGATGGATATAAATTTGTTGAATGGCAAGTTGATGGAAATCCTTATAATTTTGATAATCCTGTTACTTCTAATCTAACCATTGTTGCTAAATGGGAAGAGGAAGATGAAAACAAAACCTATACTGTTACTTTTGATTTAAATGGTGGTAATGGTTCTAAACCTGCTAACCAAACTGTTAAAACTGGTGAAAGTGCTACTGTTCCTAGTGAAAGGCCAACTCATTCAAATAGATATTATATATTTAATGGATGGAGTACTAGTAGGAATGCTAAATCTGCAAATATAGAGGCTGTAAAGATTAGAAACGATACAACATTCTATGCTGTATGGCAAGATACTACTCCTACATGGAATGTTAGAATTGAATTAAATAGTAGTGATGCTCGTGCTGGAAGTAATTGCTCTCTTAATCAGAGTGTTACTCCTGGAGGACATCCAAATGGATGTGCAAATGTTAGTAGACCTGGTTATAAATTTACTGTTTGGACTTATCTTGGAAGAACATATAAAACTTTAGATGCAATAACAATTGATAGCGAACCTAGTAATTCTAATCCAATATATGCTCAATGGGAGAAAGTTGAAACTTATACCTATACTTTAACTTATAATGGTGGTCCTGGCTGTACTAATTATAGTACTGAAACTACACAGTCACCTTATACTTATAGTAGTTTATGTACTCCTACTGCTCAAGCATTTAAAACGTTTAGAGGATGGGCTTTATCTAATAACTCTACTAGTCCTGTATCATCTGTTACATTTGATTCTAGTCATAAAAGTTATAGTTTATATGCGTTATTTGATACTAAGAATTATACAGTAACTTGTACGCACCCTATTGATAGTAATAGTGGTCAAGCTGATACTACATCATGTAGATTTGGTATTTCACCTAATGATAGTGGATTACATATAGAATATACGAACGAAAATGGTAAAATTAGGACTATTAATGTTGGTGATGAAAAAGATGCAAGTTTCTTCTTACAATATTCATATAGAGTATGTAATTCGAACGGTGCTTGTGTTGATGCTACAAGAGGAAATGTATAAGGAGGTATGTTGAAATGAAAAATAAATATTTGTTGTTTATAGTATTATTGTTTTCTGTATTAATAAAAGTTAATGCTCAAACTCAATATGATTATTATGCTAATTGTGAGACTATTGGTATAGATACAGATTCTGGTGAACAAATAAATGCTAATGGAGATAGATGTGTTCCTTCTGGTTATTATGTAGTTGGTACTTATTTATATTCAAACAGATCATTTTTAACACCAGCAAATCTAGCTGTTGCATATCAAACAATAAGTGATAAACAATATTTTAACATTTATAACAAAGAAGATGATGGTATTTGGATTAAACGTTTTAATCATCAATCTTCTGCTAAACCATATGAAGTTGTTGACGATGAGAACGAAACAATTTGTATAACTCATGTTGATGGTGAAATGTTACCAGATGCTGAGTGCCCTTCTACTGGTGGAGGAGGTAGTGGCTCAACAAATACATCTACTGCATTCTTCCATAGTGAAGGAACTTTATATCAAGTATTCTTTGAACCTGGCACTGCTGTATCTCAAGCAAAACCTAAAGATAAAGAAGGTTATGAGTTTAGATGTTGGGTTGACTTTGAAGGTGATGGAGCACCAGAAAATAGAGATTGTATAGATTTTGAAGCTACTGGTTATGCTACACCTGATGGATTCCATTTTGAATCTAGTTATAATCACATAGAATATACTATTAAATATGATATTAACGGTGGAACTGGAAGCGCTCCTTCTGATACAACATGTGATTATGACTTTATGAATATGGCTGAAGGACTTGAAAATAATCCTTGTGCATTTGCTTCAGGACAAGGTCTTACAAAAACAGGATATTATTTTGTTGGATGGTCATTAAATAAAGATTTTAATTCGACTTCTGAGCAATATTTTCAAGCTGGAACAAATTTAAAACCAGTATTAAAGGATAAACCTGAAATAACTTTATACGCTGTATGGCAACCTAAAACATATAATTTGGTTGTTGATAAAGATAATGGAGAAGAAGAATTAAAAATTCCATATACTTATAATTCAAGAGGAGCAATAGTTGATTTAATTCTTCCATCAAAAGATTATTATAATTTCAATGGTTGGGAGTTACCTGATGGTGTAACTGCTAATGCAACGAATGATAAAATAACTATTACTGTTACAGGACCTGTAAATATTAAAGCTAAATATGTAGAAAAAGAAGTTAAGTTCTATAAAGGCTCTGTAAGTGATGCAAATCTTCTAAAAACATGTAAGATGGTTACAGATAAAAATGGATGTGATTTAGGAACTCCAACTGGTATTCCTACACATCGTCAATTTGATGGATGGAAGATTAAAGATACAACTGTAGTTCTTCCAACAACTATTAAACCTCAAGTGTTTGATGAGGGAAATATTATTGTTGATGCCGTAGTTTCAGATATTGAACACAAAGCTACTTATGTACTTCCAGATGGCGCTGTTGGTGGCGATTATGTTCAAAAATATACATTATATAATGTAACTAAGTTAGATTTAGGCTTAGCTACTAAACCTGTAAAAACTGGTTACCATTGGATTAGATGGACAGTTGAAGATACGGATGGTAATGGTACTTATAATGTAGATAATGATGGTAAGATTACTGTTACTAGATCAATGGCTGATGTTACTGTTACAGCTGTTATGAATGCTAATAAGATTTATATTAAATATAATGATGGCTCTAGAGATATAGGTGAACCTCAAGAATGTTACTATGATCAAACATGTAAGGTTCAAAACAGAACTATTGAACCAGATCCTAATAAGACATTTGTTGGTTGGGAATATAATGGTGTTGTTTACCAAACTGATGATAGTATTAAGAATATTACTGCTGAAGGAACTGTTACTTTAGTAGCTAAATACAATTTCGAACATGATGTATATTACCCAATTGAATATGAAATGGGCGATGCTGGTGAAGCTGGAACGCTTACTGGTAATGTAGTTAGTCAATTATTCTCACAAAATACTAATAATATTAAGTTACCTAAAGCTGATGCTAGAGGATTTAAATTCAATGGTTGGGAGAAAAAGACTGGTGAAAACACTTATGTTGCAATTAATCCAACTGATGGAGAATATTATGTAAATAGAGATGATGCTATTACTGTAGGCAATGATAAGAAGATTATTGTTAGAGCTAAATGGATAGATGCTACTTATCATATTACATTAAAAGATGGTAATACTGTTGTTGGAGATGTAATTGATTGTGATTACGGTACAACATGTACTTTAGGTACACATCCTGGATTAACAAATGATGATTATAGATTAGTTGGATGGTCATTATCTAGTGATGGTGAAGCTGTATATTCAGACAATGCTGATATTACTGATATTTATGATAAAGATAGTTTAAATATTACTTTATATGCTGTTAAAGAACCAATTGATTATAAGATATTCTACTATGCTAATGGTGGAACTCTTGTTGGACAATCTCCACAAGTACATAATGTTCTTACTGATGGAAGTTCATTTGAATTATTAAGTGCATCTAAAGATTTATCTAATTTCAATGGATGGACTACTGTTGATGGTACTTCTGTAGATAAAGATGATGTTCTTGAATTAAGAGAAGATGTTGTTCTAATTGCTGATTTTGATACAGAATATGATGTTGTATTAAAAGTTGATGGAACTACTGTAAAAACAATTCAATGTACTTATGGTGTAGCGTGTCCTATTGAATATTCAGCACCTACTAAGCCTGGTTATAAATTTGTTGGATTCTTTAATGGAGAAGAAGAATTAAGTAATACGATTACTAATAGCAATGTTGAAATTAGTGAAATCGTTTATAATGCTGTGTTCCATAAGAGATATGCTGTAGATTATTATATAGAAGATTTACATAGTGCTGATATTGAGTGTTATGTAGATGAACCTTGTGATTTATCAGTTATTCCTACAAATCCACAAAAAGAAGGATATGTATTTACTGGATGGAGTAGTAGTGTACCTGGAATTAGTTATGCTAATCCATTAACTGTTACTGTTAATTTAAATAAAGTATCATTTACAGCTGATTTTGTTAAGAATACATATGATGTTGTATTCTATGAAGAAGATCAAGAAACTGTTATAGATACTAAACATTGTACATATGGTGTTGCTTGTGATATTACTGGAGTAACTGCTCCTGCAAAAACACATTTTGAGTTTGCTGGATGGATAGCTAAGACACAAGGAGTTCCTTATGCTAATTCAATAACAGTTCAACGTGAATCTGGTATAGATCCTGTTGAATTTGTGGCAGCTTATAATAGAGTTGAATATGATGTAGTATTCTACAAAGAAGATGGAACTACTGAAATAGATACATTAACTTGTAGATATGGTATAGATTGTGATTTATCTAGTGTAAGTGCTCCTGCTAAAGAAGGATGGGTATTTGATCATTGGAATTCTAATATTGGATATGTTCCTTATGCTAATCCATTAAATGTTCAAGATGATGAAATTGAACAAGTTAAGTTTACGGCAGTTTATAAGAAACCTTATACTGTAAGATTTACTGTAGATGAAAATACAACTCCAGAGGAAATAACATGTTACATTGGACAAGCTTGTAATTTAACAATAGATGATCCTGTTGTAACAGGTAGAACTTTTAAAGAATGGGTTAATAGAGGAATATATACTCCTGAATATGAAGATTCAATAACTATAACTGATGAAGAAGTTATTATAATTGAATATATGGCTCGTTTTGATGATCAGTACATTGTTAAACATGTTTCTAATATAAACGGAAATAATGATTTAATTGAATATAATGATATGTGATGTGAACACGGAGCGGAGTGTACAGTTTTAGTTGGTACATATAATAATTCTCCTGAAGCGAGATTTATTGGCTTCTTTGATTCATTTGCTGCTAATGCAACTGCAACTCCATCTACACTTTCTGCTACAGATGTTGACGATGATGCTACAGAATATGTTATATATGATGTATGGACTAATAATTATAAAGCTATAGTTAAGTTCTATAGATATGGTAATACAGATCCTGTTGCTGGATATACTCAAGAATTTACTTGCATATATGGACATGATTGTGCGTTACAATTAAGGTATCCATCTAATAATGTCGCTTGGATAAATAATGTTCATTATGAAATAGACGTTCAAGGAATAGAGTATAGTAATCCTTTAAACATTAGCGCACAAGATTTAGATCAAGATTCAATTACAATAAGTATTATTAGAAATAGTAATTAAAAAGAAAGCGAAATGCTTTCTTTTTTTATTTAAGTATATATAAAAGTGTGATATAATTTTAGAGAATAGGAAAGTATAAGAAAGCTGTGATTATATGAATAAAAAGGGAACTAGTTTATGCTTTTTTTCTGCTAAAGGTGGAGTAGGTAAAACTACTAATATTCTTAATTTAGCAGGAGTAATATCTGGATTAGAGAAGAAAGTATTAGTTATTGATTTTGATTTATATACTGGTTGTGTTGCTAAGTATTTAAATAAGACTTTTACAAAAAATGTTATAAGTTTATGTGAAGATATGGAGAATAATCGATATGAAAAGTTAACAGATTATGTTGTTAATGTTAATAATAATATCGATATTTTGTGTGCTCCAATTGATCCAAGACATGCTAATAAAATTAATATAAGATATGTTCCAGATATTATTAGTATGGCTAAGTTAGAATATGATGTTGTGCTAATTGATACTAATCACGCTTTAGATGCCTGTAATTTATGCATTTTAGAATCAGTAGATAAGATATTATTTATGACTTCTAATGATATTATGGATTTAAGTAATATTAAATCTTTATTAACGATATTTAATAAGTTAGATATAAAAAATTATAAAGTATTATTGAATAATAGTAGAGATCCTTATAAGAATTATTTAAATGTATCAGAAATTGAAAATGTTTTAGGTTGTAAAATAGATTATTATTTAACTCCTGAGATGTTTTTGAAAGATATGGATAGATATGTCATGGATGGTTCTATTATGTCTTTAGATAAGTCATTTTCAAGTACTATGACCAATGATTATCGTACATTCGTTAGAATGGCAACTGATTTGTTTGAGGTGAATGAAGATGAGTAAGTTATTAAGTGAGTTTAATGTACATTTTGGTAATAGTTATTATGAAATGAATGACTATAATGTTTTTAAAGATAAAGATTTATTAGATGAATTTAGATTTAGAATATTAGAATCTATCAGTGATAATAATGGAACTGGTAAGATTGAAACAGAAGAAATATTAAAGACAATAGATGATGTTACTTATGGATATGAATTAAGTAAAGATGAACGTAATTATTTATATACTTTAATAGATAATGAAGTTAATGGTAATGGACCTTTAACTGAGTTATTAAATGATCCTTTAGTTACTGAGATAATGGTAAATAGTCCTAATGAAGTATATATTGAAATTGATGGAGTCTTAAAAAGAGATGAAAGTGTTTCTTTTATAGATGATAATCATATTATGAGAACTATTGATAGACTATTAGAACAAGATGGAAAGAATGTAACTAGTATTAATTCAATGGTTGATGCTAGATTAAATGATGGAAGTAGAATAAATGTAGTTATTCCACCATTATCTAAGAATCCAACTATTACAATTAGAAAATTTAGAAGAAATATTACTGATATGGAAACTTTAATAGGTGATGGAGCTTTAACACCATATATGGCAAGATTCTTAGAAGCTGCTGTTAAAGCTAAATTAAATATTTTGATTTCTGGTAGTACTGGTGCTGGTAAAACATCATTATTAAATATTTTAAGTAATTTTATTTCTGATGATGAAAGAATTGTTACTATCGAAGAAGTTAGGGAATTAAATTTAAAACAAAATCATGTTGTTTCATTAGAAACTAAGAGTCCTAATTTTGATGGTAAAGGTGAAATAACTGTTAAAGATTTAGTTTATAATAGTTTGAAAATGAGACCAGATAGAATAATAATTGGTGAATTATTAGGTGGTGAAGCATTCTATTATTTACAAGCTTTAAATACTGGTCATGATGGTTCTTTAACAACTCTACATGCTAATAGTCCTAAAGAGGCTTTAAGTAGATTAGAAACAATGGCTTTACTTAGTGGAGTAAATATTAGTATGGAAGCATTAAGAGAATATATTAGTAATGCTTTAGATTTAGTAGTAAATATTTCGCGTATGAAAGATGGTAAAAGAAAAGTTACTAGTATTAGTGAAGTAGTTGGTTTTGCTAATGGTGAAATTGTATTAAAAGAGATATTCAATTTTAAAGTTGATAATATAAATAAAAATGGTGATGTATTAGGTGAGTTTAAATTAGAAAAGTATAAACCTATTGCACTTAAACGCATTAATGATGCAGGAATTATTGATATAAACGATATGTTTAGATAAGGAGGGATACTATGGATAATGATACTATAATATTTGTTATTACTATAATATTATTTATCACTATTTGTTTAACTCTTTATTCTTTTGTTTATAAATATATGAAGATGAGAAGAATACTGGATTTTTCTTTAGAAGAAAAAGATGGTAAAACTTATTTAGAAAGAATCTTCTTTAACTTTAGTGATTTTTTAGGTAGTTTGGTTATTTTTAATGGCTATTCTAGAATATATGATAAGTTTGTTTATGACGAAGGAAGAATGAGAAAAGGAATAGATTTTGTAAGTTTAAAAATACTTATAGGAATAGGTATAGTATTATTTTATTCTTTAGGATCTTTTCTATATTTTAATTATTTTAATATAGCTTTATTTGTAATATTATTCCTTCTTGGATATATTAGTGTAGATTTCTATTGTATTTACCATTATGGTAAACGAAATACGATTGATAGAGGAATGATATTACAAGCAGTTATTATTATGCATAATGGCTTTAAAGCAGGTAAATCAATTAATGATGTATTAAATGATGTTATAAAAGAAAGTAAACCAGTTTTAGCTAAACAATTTAGAAATATTTTAAGTGATTATAAAATAGGTTTTTCTTTATCTGAAGCTTTTAGAAGATTTTATGTAAAATATAATGATAGTCGTATTAAATATATTTCTGATCGTCTTAAATTATATGATGAAGGTGTTAGTTTAATTGATATCTTTGAAGATATTGAAAAAGGTTTAATAATAAATGAAAAAATGGAGAAAAAGTTAGATGATATAAAGAGCTTTAATCTATTATTGTCTTTAATTATTGCTTTAATGCCAGGAATTATTATTTCAATTATTATCTTTGTAAATAAAGATATTGCTAATATTATTATTAGTGAATATGGTTTTGCAGTTATTTTAATGGAAATGATTATGTATCTTCTTTATTTATTCTTTGTTAAATTGATATTGAAAGGAAGATATTTATGAGTTTAGATAGAAAATTAAAATATTTAAAGATGAATAGAAATGTCTTCTTTTTATTAAGAGTTATATATTCTTTAGCTATCTTTTTAATATTTGTTTTATATATTCCTTATGGCATTATTTTAGGTTTAGGATTTGCTATTATATGGTTTTATTTATATAGATTAATATTTGTTGATCTTAAGCTATCATTTGCTATTAAAGTATATGAAATAGAAGCTATTCCATTCTTTGAAAACTTTTTATTAATATTAAAGAGTGGATGTAGTATTAAAAATGCTTTAATTAAAACATGTAATTTAGTAGATGGAGAATTATCTGATATTGTTAAAAATAAGTTATCTAGAAAATCTAAAAAGACTTTATATGAATTAATTGATGATATTATTGAGGAGATACCTAGTAGTATTTTATGTAATATTTTTACAGAAATTAAGGAAGCTTATAAGAATGGTAACGATCTTGGAGATTCAATTAAGTTACAGCTTAAATATGTAAGAGATGAATATAATAATGGCATTATTAAGTATTATAGGTTGATTCCTTTAAAGATTTTTATTTTTTCAATTATCTGTTTAATTATGATGATAGTTTTATTACTTATATGCTGTTAAGAATCACTTAGGTGGTTCTTTTTATTTGTTTTATGTTATAATTTATAGTGTAAGATATGTATGAAAGGATGATACTATGAGTAATGCTAAAAAGTTTTTTATTACTAGTATAGTTTCTATATTACTTGTTGGTTTCATTGCTTTTTTAATATATGTTATTTATGCTTATGGTTATTATAATAAAGGTCTTATTAATGAAATGACTTATAATTTTAATAAGAATGATTTTGATTATGTTTATGATAATTTAACTGAGCAATTGGATAAAGAATCTTTTGATGATGTTATTAATTTAATGTATGATAAAAACGCTTTAAAAGATATTTATTATTTATATTATTCAAAGTCTGAATATAATATTGAGTCTTTTTATGATGAATTTTATTTTGGTGATAAAAATGTAGATATTGAAGATATTGACTTTAATTACGAAGGCAAAACAAATTTATTTAAAAGAAGTAAAATTACATATAATTATATAAATATTGAAAATAAAGCTGGTAATAAAAGTGCTATTGGGGTTTTAAATAACGTTACTTTAGAAGTAGATAATGGTAGTGAATTATTTATTGATGGTAAAAAAATAGAGTGTAGTGATAAATGTTTAATTGAAAAGATATATGGTGGGTTACATCAAATTAAATATATTAATAATAAAATGACATATTATGGTTTATTAAATATACCTAAAAATGATGCAGAAATAAATATTTCTTCATTAAATAGTTTAATTAAAACAGTAGATATGAATGAAGTAAAACCTACTAAAGATGTTAAAGCTGCTACTAATAGTGTAGTAAAAGAAGGTATTTATAATATTTATTATTGTTATTTAGACGATGGTTGTGGTAATAAGAAAAAGAGTTATTTAAAAATATTACCAGATAATTATATTGAATTATATTTATATAATAATTATGAAGTAGCAGGTAATTATTTCTATGGTACTTATAAAATAGATGAAGATATACTTGTTCTTCATTTAGTTAAACATGATTATGTTGTATATGATTATGACTATGGTCAAACTGATCATGTAGAAGTAGTTATTGATGCTAAGAGAAGATATAAGATATTAAATGATGAAACAATAGATGGTAATGATTATCGCTTTACTTTTAAAGAAGAATTACCAGAACCTGAAGAGGAAACTGAAGAAGAAAAAAAGGAAGAGAAAGAGGTTGAATGATCATCTTCTTTTTTCTTTTCTTGAGTACAAATGTATGGTATACTTTTAGATGAGGATGTGTAATGATGTTTAATTATATTAAAGGTATTGTAGGTTCTTATGGACCTAATTATATAAGTTTAGAAAATAATGGTATTGGTTATTTAATATATGTTCCTAATCCTTATGTTTATCAGGAAAATAAGGAATATACAGTATATATTTATTCTCATGTTAGAGAAGAAGAATTCTCTTTATATGGTTTTAGAACAGAAGATGAAAGAGATTTATTTTTAAGACTTTTAAATGTTAAAGGTGTTGGTCCAAAACTAGCTTTACCTATGTTAGCTGGATCAGTTGATGGTATTTATGATGCTATTGAAAGGGAAAATATTTTATATTTAACTAAATTCCCTAAAGTAGGAGATAAAGTAGCTAGACAAATAATCTTGGATTTAAAAGGTAAACTTGTTAGAAATGATGATTTATTTACTAATGATGGTTTAGATGAATTGACGGCTGTTTTAGATAGTTTAGGATATAAAAAGACTGATGTTAAGAAGATTCTTCCTCAAGTAGATGCTTCTTTACCTATAGAACAACAAATTAAAGATGCTTTAAAATTATTAATGAGGTAATTATGAGAATAGGAATTGATATAGATGATACTGTTTCTTGTACTAATGAGAAGTTAATAGAAGAAGCATTAAAATTTGATAAAGAACATGTAAGAGGAAAAGGTTTTAAAAATAAAAATGCTTACAGTTTTATGGAAATGTTTTATTGGACTGTAATGGATGTAGATAATTTCTTAAAAACAGTTCAAGGTGGTAATTTCTTTTTAGATTTAGATGTTAAACATGAAGCTAATGAGTATATCAAGAAATTATATGATGAAGGTAATGAGATAATTTTTATTACAAGAAGAAAAAATTCTTTTACTGTTAAGTTAAAAACCAAAAAATGGTTAAAGAAAAATGGATTTAAATTTAATAAATTATTATTAGGTCATTCAAAAAAAGGTCAAGTTTGTAAGGACTATGGAATTGATCTATTTATTGATAATGATTATAAAAATGTATATGATGCTCTAAGTTATGGAATTGATTCAATAATGATGGGTGATGAATATAATAAAGATGAAACAGAAGTAAAAAGGGTAGAAAGTTGGAAAGAAATATATAATTACGTAAATGAGGTGAAGTAATGGCTAGACTTGTTGATGGTAATAAAAATGATGATTTAGATAATTTTGACAGAAGTATTAGACCTCAAAGTTTAGATGAATATGTTGGCCAAACTGATATTAAAGATAATCTAAGAGTCTTTATTAAAGCATGTAAAATGCGTGATGAAGTATTAGACCATGTTTTGCTTTATGGTCCTCCTGGATTAGGTAAAACAACTTTAGCACATATTATTGCTAATGAATTAGGTTCAAATATTAGAACAGCTACTGGACCTTCTATTGAAAAAAGTGGAGATTTAGCTGCTATTCTTTCGCAATTAGAACCTGGTGATGTTTTATTTATTGATGAAATACATAGAATACCAAGATATATTGAAGAAATCTTATATCCAGCGATGGAAGATTTTGTTTTAGATATTGTTATAACAAATCCTGATGGAACTTCTAGAAGTTTGAAAATTGATTTACCACCATTTACTTTAGTAGGAGCTACTACTAGAGCTGGTGATATATCGGCACCATTACGTGATAGATTTGGTATTACGTCTAAACTAAATTACTATACTGATGAAGAATTATTCCAAATTGTTAATCGTACAAGTAAAGTTTTAAATATGCCAATTGATGAAGATGCAGCATGGGAATTAGCAAAACGTAGTCGTAAAACTCCACGTATTGCTAATAGATTATTTAAAAGAGTTAGGGATTTTGCTTTAGTATTTGAGCAAGATGTTATAGATGAAGAAATAACTAAATCATCATTAAAGAGATTGAAAGTAGATGAATTTGGACTTGATCAAGTTGATATTCAATATTTGGATGCTTTAATTACAAAATTTAATGGTGGACCAGTTGGAGCGCAAACAGTAGCTACTAGTATTGGTGAAGAAGTTACAACAATTGAGGATGTTGTTGAACCTTATCTTTTACAAGAAGGTTTTGTTAAACGTACACCAAGAGGTAGAGTTGCAACTGAGAAAGCTTATAAACATTTAGGTTATGAATATGAAAAGAATTCTAAAAAATAGAATTCTTTTTTGTATAAGTCCTTTGCAAAGCCCAGAAAAAATGGTAAAATATATGTGTGCTTAGGTAGGTGAGTTGTATGGATGGAAAAACTAGTTCCTATGATGTTAATGCAATAAAGAAACAATTAGTGCAAAAAACATTAGAAGAAGTATGTAGTGCTTTAAAAGAAAGAGGATATAACTCAATTAATCAGGTCGTAGGATATTTAATATCTGGAGATCCAGGTTATATTTCGAGTTATAAGGATTGTCGTAATAAGATCCTTGAGTTTGACAGAGCTGAACTCTGCGCAGTTATTTTGGAGGAATATTTAAACAAATGAGATGTTTAGGCCTTGATTTAGGTACTAAAACTTTGGGAATTGCAATTTCAGATAAAATGAATATGATTGCAAGTCCCTTCAAAGTAATACGTTGGGATGGCGAAGATTACAACTTATTATTTAAAGAATTAGATAGTATTATAGAGAATAATAATATTACTGATATAGCTCTTGGATTACCTAAGAATATGAATAACTCATTAGGCTTTGCAGCTGAAAGAAGTTTAAAGTTTAAAGAGGAATTAGAAAAGAAGTACAATTTAAAAATAGTAATGATAGATGAAAGATTATCAACGGTGGAAGCTACTAATTATTTACTAGAAGCTGATATGAGTAGAGAAAAAAGAAAAAAAGTAGTAGATGGTGTAGCTGCTAGTATAATCTTAGATACTTATCTAAAGATGAAAGGTGAATAAAATGGATAAAAAAGGTGTTTTTACAATTGTAAATGAAGAAGGTAAAGAAGTAGAATGTGAAATTCTATTTACATTTGATTCAGATGAAACGAAAAAAAGTTATATCGTTTATACAGATAATACAGTAGATGAAGAAGGAAGTACAAGAGTTTATGCTTCTGTATATGATCCTACTGGTCAAAATCCTGCTCTTATGAAAATAGAAACTGAAAAAGAATGGTTAGTTATTGAAAACATTTTAAGTACTGTTCAAGAAAAAATTGATGAAGCTGCAGGAAATAAACAATAGAGTATGAAAAAGAAAATATTTATAGTTATAGCTATAGTTTCTTTTTTTCTATTGGCAGCAGTTTGTGCTGGTGGATATATCTATTATGTAGATGGTATTAAACCAGTTGAGAAGAATAATAATGAAATTGAGACTTTTGTAGTAGAAGAAGGTCAAACAACTAAAGATGTTATTGATTCTTTAGCTGATGCAGGCTTTATTAAAAGTAAATATGCGGGATATGTATTTATTAAATTACATAATGATTATGTAGTTCAAAAAGGGGTTTATGAATTAAACAAAGGAATGAGTTTAGAAGATATCCTTTCAAAGATGAATGAAGGTAATGTTAAAGATGATAGTATTACTGTTACATTTGTGGAAGGTAAAAGAGTAACTTATTTTGTAAAAGTTATTAATCAAGAATTTGGTTATAGTGAAGATGAAATATATGCTGTAATGTCTGATAAAGAGTATTTACAGAGTCTTATAGATAAGTATTGGTTCTTGACTGATGAAATACTAAATGATAAATTATATTATGCATTAGAGGGCTATTTATATCCTAGTACTTATTTCTTTAAGAAAGATGCTAGTATTAAAGAGATAATTGAAAAATTATTAGATACTACTGATTATGAATTAAAGAATTATAAGAAGGAAATTGAAGATAGCGAGTATAGTGTTCATGAATTTTTAACTTTAGCAAGTATAGTAGAACTTGAAGGTGGAAATTCTAATGATCGTAAAGGTGTAGCTGGAGTATTCTATAATAGATTAAATTCTGGATGGAGTTTAGGTAGTGATGTTACTACATATTATGGTGCAAGAGTAGATATGGCTGATCGTGATTTATATATTAATGAAATAAATGAAGTTAATGATTATAATACTCGTGTTCCAGAAATGGCTGGTAAATTACCTGTTGGTCCAATATGTAATCCAAGTAAGGAATCTATTGAAGCTACAATTGAACCAAAAGAGCATTCTTATTTCTATTTTGTAGCAGATAAGAATGGTAAAACATATTTTACAATGACGCAAGCTGAACATGAAAGTAAGATTGCTGAGTTAAAGAAAAATGGGTTATGGTTTGAATATTAGATGAGGTGAATGTCGTGAAAGACAAAATATTAGAAATGGAAGAGTATGCTAGAGACTATAATGTTCCTATCATAGAAAGAGATTCTATAGCTTTTATAATGAAATTTATTAAAGCTAATGATGTTAAAGATATTCTAGAAATAGGTAGTGCTATCGGTTATTCAGCAATACTTATGGCTTCTGTTAAAGATGATGTAAAAATAACTACTATTGAACGTGATGAAACAAGATATATGGAATGTTTAAAGAACGTTAAGAAATGTGATTTAGAAGATAGAATTACAGTTGTATATCAAGATGCTTTAGAAATGAATTTATCAGGTGTAAGCTATGATTTAATATTCATAGATGCAGCTAAAGGACAATATACTAAATTCTTTGAAAAATTTAAATATTTCTTAAAACCAGGTGGTGTTATTATTTCCGATAATCTTAAATTCCATGGACATGTTGGTAATAGAAATAATATCCAAAGTAGAAATCTTAAACAATTGGTTGGTAAGATTGAAAACTATATCGATTATTTAAAAGATAATGATGAATTTGAAACAAAGTTTTATGATGTTGGAGACGGCTTATCTGTAAGCATAAGAAAAAATGATGTCCAAAATACTAATTAATGTGGATGACGCAAAATATATTGATGATTATAGAAAAGCAGGTATTGATGCTTTTCTTTTTGCGTTAGAAGGTTATAGTGTAGGTTATAATACTTATACTTTAGAAGAGATAGAAAAAAACGATGTTTCAAATAAATATATTTTAATTAATAGATTATTAGATTCTTTTGATGTAGATAAGTTAAAAGAATTATTAAAAGGTTTAAAAGGAATAAAAGGGATAGTTTATGAAGATATAGCTGTTTATATGATAGCTAAAGAATTAAAATTAGATGTTGAATTAATTTTCTTTCAAAATCATTTTGGTACTAGTTTACCAGAAGTAAATTTTTGGTTAGATAGAGTAGATTCTATGTTTATTAGTAATGAGATTACTAAAGAAGAAATAGAATTTATTTTGGATGGTGTAAAAAAGGAAGTATGTATTCATTTATATGGATATAATCAGGTAATGTATTCTAGAAGACTATTATTAAGTAACTGGAGTGAGGAATTTGATATACCATATAAGAATAGTAATGTAATAGTAGATAAAGCTACAAAGGTTAAATTTAGAGCTTTAGAAAATGAATATGGTACAGTTATGTACTCTGAAAATATTTTTAATGGTAGTGAATTATTAGATTGTAATAATATTAAATATTTCTATGTTAATCCTACTATGATTAATCATGATATAGTTATGGATTTCTTATCTAATAAAGCTCACAAGAGTGATTTAGAAGATAAAGGGTTCTTATATAAGGAAACTATCTATAAATTGAAAGAGAGGGCTAAATAATGGGAAAAGTTGAATTATTAGCTCCATCTGGAGATATTGAAAGATTAAAAATAGCCTGTCTTTATGGAGCAGATGCTATCTATTTTGGAGGACAAGATTATAGCTTAAGAGCAAATGCTTTAAACTTTAGTTTGGATGATGTTAAAGAAGCTACAGAGTTTGCTCATAAATTAGGTAAAAGAGTTCATGTAACAGTTAATATTGTTTTCCATGATAAAGATTTAAAAGGTGTAAAAGAATACATTAAAAAATTAGATGAAATTGGTGTTGATGCTTTAATTGTTTCTGATGTTGTTGTTATGCAAATGATGAAGGATTTAGGTTTAAAAGCTGAATTACATGTAAGTACACAAGCTTCAACATTAAATTATGAAACTGTTAAGTTTTATCAAAGTTTAGGTGCTAAAAGAGTAGTAATGGCACGTGAATCAAGTAAAGAGAATATTGAAAAGATTAAGAAAGAAACTGGAGTAGATATTGAATGCTTTATTCATGGAGCAATGTGTACTAGTTTTAGTGGTAGATGTGTATTATCTAATTATGCTACTAATAGAGATTCTAATAGAGGTGGATGTGCTCAAGTATGTAGATTTATATTTGATGCTGATAATAGTGATCAAATATTTAGTATGACACCTAAAGATTTAAATATGGTATCTAATATTAAAGAAATGATAGATATTGGTGTTAATTCATTTAAAGTAGAAGGCAGAATGCGTAGTATTTATTATGTTGCAACAGTTATGAATGTATATCGTAATTTAATCGATAAAGTTATGGATGGCACTATTAATGAAGCATATACAAAATATTATTTAAGTATTTTAAATAGATGTGCTAATAGGGATTCTACTGAACAATTCTTCCACGGTTTACCTGGTAAGGATGAACAATATTTCTTGGGTAGAGATGAAGTAAGTAATAAAGATTTCTTAGGCTTTGTTAAAGAATATGATGAAGATACGCATATGTTAACTTTAGAACAAAGAAATTACTTTAAACCTGGTGATGTAGTAGAGTTCTTTGGACCTAATTTGGAACCAACAACATTTGTAATTCCAGAGGAATTATACAATGAAAAAGGCGAAAAAATAGAGGCAGCAAATCACCCTCAAATGACGGTTAAATTTACTGTCAATATGTCATTAAAATCATTCGATATGATGCGTATAAAAATGTTTGACATTTCTGATTTTATGTAGTATCCTTGTGTAGTACATTTTGAAGGAGAGATGTCAGATGGCAAAAGAAGAAATTTTGCTTACTGCTGCTGGATATGCAGAGTTAGAAGAAGAATTAAATGATTTAAGAATAAATAAAAGAGCAGAGAACGTTCAAGCTATTAAAGAAGCTAGAAGTCATGGAGACTTATCTGAGAACTCTGAATATGATGCTGCTAGAGATGAGCAAGCTAAAATTGAAGCTAGAATTCAAGAATTAGAATATAAACTTGAACATGCTAAAATTATTGAACATAAGAGTAAAGATAAAGTTAGTGTTGGATGTGATGTAACAATCGTATATTGTGACGACGATGATGAAGAAACATATAGTATTGTTGGATCATTAGAAGCTGATGTCTTTTCAAATAAAATCAGCAACGAATCTCCTATTGGAATAGCTTTAATGGGAAAAAAAGTTGGCGATGTTATTTCTGTTGAAGGACCTAATGGTTCTTACGATGTTAAAGTAATTAAAATTGCTTAATAATAGACATCCTCGGATGTCTTTTTTATTGTATTATTGCACTATTTTAGGTATAATAGTGAAAGTTGAAAGGGAGAAGTGTAATGAAAAACGTACATGAAATAGAAGTAGAAATCAAAGGGAAAGATTGGGAAAAGATATTAGATCAAGTTTTCCAAAAAAGAATTAAAGAAGTTAGAGTAGATGGCTTTAGAAAAGGTAAATGTCCTAAGAATGTTTATTTACAAAAATTTGGTATTGAATCTTTATATATGGACGCTGTAGATATTGCATCTCAAAGTGCATACAATAAAGTATTAGTTGATAATAAGTTAGTACCAGTTTGTGAACCAAAAATGGATATTAAAGATATTTCTAAAGACGCTGTTAAATTTTCATTTACAATTATTACTAGACCTGAAGTTAAATTAGGAGAATATAAAAAGCTTGATGTTAAGAAAGAAGCAGTTAAAGTAACTAAGAAAGAAATTGATGAAGAAATAGCAAGAATGTTATCAAGATTTGCTGATATCGTTGTTAAAGATAATGGTAAAGTAGTTGAAGGTAATACTGCTGTTATTGATTTCGATGGTTATGTAGATGGTAAACCTTTAGAAGGTGGAAACGGAAAAGACTATCCACTTGAAATTGGTTCTGGAACATTTATTCCTGGTTTTGAAGAAGGACTTGTTGGAATGAAAGTTGGCGAAACTAAAGATTTAGAATTAACTTTCCCAAAAGAATATACTAAAGAGTTAGCTGGTAAAGATGTTAAATTTACTGTTACAGTTAAACAAATTAAAGAAAGAGTTCTTCCAGAATTAAGTGAAGATTTCTATGCTGATTTAGGATATGAAAATATTAAGACTGAAGAAGAATTCAGAAAAGAAGTAGAAGAAGCTTTAAAAACTCGTAAATCTAATGAAGTTAATGAAAAATACATTAATGAAGTATTATCTAAAGCAGCAGAAAATATTACTGTTGAATTAAATCCTGAAATAATTGATGAAGAAATTCATCGTATGGAAAATGATTTTAATCAAAGATTATCTATGCAAGGTGTTAAATTAGATCAATACTTACAATTAACTGGTGTTAGTCATGAAGACTTCCACAAACAATTAGCTCCTGAAGCAGAAAAACGTATTAAAGAACGTTATTTACTTGAAGAAGTAGCAGATAAAGAAAAGATTGAAGCTACTGATGAAGAAGCTGATAAGAGAGCTGAAGAATTAGCTGAAGGTTATGGAATCGAAAAAGAAGAATTACTTGCTCATTATGGTATGGAATTCTTAAAATACGATGTAAGAATGAATAAAGCTATTAAACTTATTACAGGAGAAAAGTAATCTAAAAAGATTACTTTTTTTATTGTGTAAAGATAATAGTGTCAAGGTAATTTAAGAAAATAGAAATAATTAAAATTATATAATTAGTCTTTATGTTTGATATAAAAAGAGATTATTAAATATATTAAATATTTAATCTCTCTTTTTTATTGTCAAAAGTATGTCAAAATGATGGACAAAGTATAGGTTCGTAATTATAATAACATTTAATGTGAAATCTTGAGGAGGCGAGACATGAAAAACAATTTACCAGTAATGCTTCTTAAGAGGATTGTCCTTCTTCCTTTGCAAGATGTTAGACTTGATTTAAATAATGATATTAGTAGTAGAGTTATTGATGTTGCGATAAATAAGAATAACGGAGAGATACTAATTGTTTGTCCAACTGATCCATATGAAGAATCACCGGATGTATCTGATCTTCCTGCAGTTGGTGTAATTGGTAAGATTAAGCAAAAGATGGAATTACCTAATGGTAATTTAAGAATTGTTGTTAGTGGAGAAAGAAGAGTTAAGATTCTTTCATATGTTAATGAATTTATTGATGGCGATATTTTAAAAGCATATACAATGGATATTGATCTTCCACGTTTTAATGAAGTAGAAGAAACAACATTAAAAAGAAAGATGGTTGAACTATTAAATGAATACATTGAAGTTTCATCATCTAGTAATAGTGTTTTATCAAGTATTAAAGATGTTAATGATTTAGATAGATTAACAGATATTATTGTTACTTTCATGCCTTTTTCAATCGAGAAAAAACTTTTATACATGCAAGAGATAAATCCTATTCATAGAGCTAATGCTTTAGTATATGATTTGTCTGTAGAACTTCAAGTTGCTCAATTAGATGTTAAATTAGATGATGCATTAAGAGAAGATTTTGAGCGTAATCAAAAAGAGTTTTTATTAAGAGAGAAAATAGATGAAATTAAGAAAGAACTTGGAGAAACAGATTTAAAAGATGAAGTAATTGGTGATTACTTAGAAAGAATTAATAATTTAAAATGTGATGGTAAATTAAAAAATAAATTAGTAAATGAAGTTAAAAAGTTAGATTATACTAATGAAGCTTCACCTGAGATAAGTACTATTAGAAATTATTTAGATTTAGTATTAGATTTACCATTTGGTATTTTATCTAAGGATGAATCTGATTTAGATAAGATTAAAGAAGAATTAGATTCAACTCATTTTGGTTTAGATAAAGTAAAAGATAGAATAATTGAATATATAGCTGTTAAATCAAGAAATAAAGAATTAAGAAGCCCTATTATCTGTTTAGTTGGTCCTCCTGGAGTAGGTAAAACTTCTTTAGCTCAAGCTATTGCTAGAGCTTTAAAGAAAGAATTCTATAAGATTAGTGTTGGAGGATTAAATGATAGTGCTGAATTAAATGGGCATAGAAGAACATATATTGGAGCTAGTTCTGGTAAGATTATTCAAGCATTAAAGAAATGTGGAACTTCTAATCCTTTAATCTTAATTGATGAAGTAGATAAGATGGTTAAAGATTACAAAGGTGATCCAGCATCAGTATTATTAGATATATTAGATACAGAGCAAAATAAGAACTTTATTGATAATTATATTGAGGAACCATTTGATTTATCAGAAGTTATGTTTATTTTAACTGCTAATTATGAGGAAGATATTCCTCCAGCGTTATATGATAGATTAGAAATAATTGAATTATCTAGTTATACAGAATTTGAGAAATTAGATATTGCTAAACAGTATTTGATTCCTAATATTTTTAAAGAACATTTAGTATGTAGTAAAGAAATTAAATTTAGTAATGATATTATTATGGAAATAATTAATAGATATACTAAAGAAGCTGGTGTTCGTGACTTACAGAGAAATTTAAGTACAATAGTTAGAAAGATCGTAACTAAGAGTGTTAAGGAACAAAATAGTAATATTAAAGTTACTGTTAAGAAGAGTGATTTAAAAGAATTACTTGGTGAACACAAATATGATAATTCTAATGAAGGTGTAGAAAGCCATTTAGGTACTGTTAATGGTTTAGCTTATACACCAATGGGTGGATTAGTAATGCCAGTTGAAACAACTTTATATCCAGGTAAGGGAGATATTATTATAACTGGTATGGTTGGTCAATCTATGGAAGAGAGTATTAAGGTAGCTATTAGTTATTTAAAGAATAATCGAGAAATGTTTGGTATAGATGCTAAAACGTTTGATAAGAAAGACTTACATGTTCATTTCTTAGATGGAGCCCAAAAGAAAGATGGTCCATCTGCAGGAGTAGCTATAGTAACTTCGTTAATTAGTTTAATAACAGGTCAAGAAGTATCTAATAAGATAGGTATGACTGGAGAAATATCATTAAATGGTGATGTTTTAAAAGTTGGTGGACTTCGTGAAAAAGTTATTGGAGCTTATAACGATGGTATTTCTAAGATATTTATTCCTTATCCTAATAGTTGTGATTTAGAAGAATTACCACAAGTAGTTAAGGATGAAATTAAATTTATTTTAGTTAAGAATTATGAAGAAATATTTAAGGATGTATTTAAACATTAAATATTTCTTTTTTCTTTGAAAAAAGGAACTTTAAATGTCTCTTTTTTTATGTTAAAATATATGTAGTAAATAGGATAAGGTGGTGATCTTATGAGTAAGCGTTTTTATTTTGAAATAACAGCTATCTTGATTGCTTCATTATTATTGTTAGGTTTTTCTTTTTCTAGAGAATCAGGAACTAATAGTGATGTAGTTTTATCAGAATATAATGATGGCGATTTAAGAATTGTTTATGAAAACAAAAAATATATGTCGATGGATAATTTTAGTAATCATATCAATGTTATTAATAAAAGCGATAGAGAAATTACTTATGAGGTTTCATTAGTCGAAATAAATGGTAAAGAATATAAAGATGTTTCTTATTCTTTAGGTAATGATGATGGATTTAAAAAGTTAGATGGTAATATTATGGAACTTAAATTAAGTCCATATGGTACTAATGGTGATAGTGCTATAATTGATTTAAAAATTAGTACTACAGATCCTGAATTAATATTTAAGTTAGATTTTAATGAGCATAAACCTAATTTATTTATAGATACTTTAATGAAGGATCCTAATGTTTATTTAGATAGTAATGGTGGCTATAGATATTTTGGTACGGAAGTTAATAATTATTTAAGATACCACGGAGATTTATATCGTATTGTTGGATATATGGATGGCGGATTATTAATTATAACTGATGAAGTTAAATTAACTCGTTATGGTAATGGAGATAATTATTTATCTTTACATGATTATTTAAGTTCTTTTGAAAATAGAGAATTAACAGTTGATGAAGCTGAAGGTAAAAAGACATGGCTTACTGAAGATCATGATTACTGGTTAAAAGATTTAGATGGTGATTTTGCTTACTATGCTGATAAGACAAACGGTATAGGTAAGGTTAATAGTAGAAAAATGGTTTATGATAGATTTGTAGAACGTATTAATGGAGTATTAGTCTTAAATAAAGGTGATGGTTCTATTAATAATCCTTATGAGGTGTCTTATGGAAGTTAGTAAAGCGTTAAGAAAGCAAATCTTTTTAGAAATAATAGCTTTAGTATTTTTACTAAGTGTTATTGTATATTCTATTTTTGCTATTAGTGGTAGTGGAAATGAAAAGATTTCAAGTTTAGATAATGTTGTTATGGTTTTAGATGATTCTAAAGTAAAAGAAATTAAACCATACAGTGATGGTGAAGGATTAGATACTAATGGAGTATCATATACTATTACAAATAATGAAACAGATATTATTTATTATGATTTAGTAATATTTCCAAATAATCATGATGATGATATTTTAAACAATGTCAGAGTTAGTATAGATGATTTATATGTTGAAGATTTAGTGTCATTACCTAGAAGTAATGGTGGTTATGTTGTTACTTCAGGAGTATTAAAACCTAGTTATACTAAAGTTCATTTAATTAAGTATTGGTATAAGTTAGGTACATCAGAAGATATTGCTGATAATAATGTTAAATTTGAATATCGTTTATTTAAAAAAGATAATTAAAACTCAATTTATTGAGTTTTTTTGTGTAAAGAATAGTACATTTTGGCTTTAAAAAGCCTATATACTTTTTTTTAATGATATAATTAATAAGGTGATATGATGAAAAGATTACTAGAATTCTTAAAGAATCTTTTTATAAATAATTGGTCATATTTTTTAACTGTTGCCATTATATTGGTTCTTTTTTTAGTGAAGATTCCATATCAAGTAGAAGCTCCTGGAGGAATAATTGATTTAAATAATAGGGTTACAGTTAATGGAGAAGAAATAGATACTGAAGGATCTTTTAATATGGCTTATGTTACAGTAGTTCAAGGTAGTATTCCATATGCATTACTTTCTTTTGTTATTCCTGATTGGGATTTAGTTAAAAATGATGAAGTAATGAATAAGAATGAAACTGTTGAAGACTCTAATAAACGAGATAGATTATATTTAGAACAAAGTAAGAATTATGCAATAGTAGCTGCTTTAGAAACTGCTAAGATGGATTATAAGATTAATAATAAGATTAATCATGTAGTTGCAATATCAGAGAAAAGCAATAATAATTTTAAAATTGGTGATTATATTTTAAAAGTAGAAGATAAAGAATTATTTGATATTAATGAATTAAGTGATATAGTTAGTAAGACTGATGTTGGTACAACACTTCATTTTGTAGTTATGAGAGATGATAAAGAAGTAGAAACGGAAGCTACAGTATATTTAGATGATGATAATAAACGTTATATTGGCGTTTCAATAATTACGACATTTGATATTGAATCTGAATTAGATATAGATATTTCTACTAAGTCATCTGAATCTGGTCCTAGTGGAGGAATGATGATGGCGTTAATGACATATAATGCTATTACTAAAGATGATTTAACTAGAGGTAAGAAAATAGTTGGAACTGGTACTATCTCTTTAGATGGAACAGTTGGTCCTATTGGTGGTATTAAATATAAATTAATGGGTGCTGTTAAGAATGATGCTGATATCTTTTTAGTACCAGATGGGGAAAACTACGAAGAAGCTTTAAAAGTTAAAGAAGAAAAGAAATACGATATTGATATTGTTCCTGTTAAGACTTTGAATGATGCAATTGTATATTTGGAGGGAATATAATGAATTATTACAACAAGGATGTTACTTTAGATATTGATCCTGCTATTGTTTTATCTCCATTTTTTGATGAATGGTTTATGATTGTTGAAGATATTTTAATGAGTGATGAATTTCAAAAAAGAAAATTATTTATGCATCATCATAATTTATCTGTATGGGATCATTCTATTTTAGTTAGTTTTAATGCTTTTGTAGCAGCTTCATATTTTAATGCTGACAAAAGAATATGTGCTATAGCTGGTTTGTTACATGACTTTTATGATCAAGCATGGATAGATACTCCAGAAATTAGAAAATTAGATAATGGTTCACATGCTCAAAATTTAGGAAAGAAAGTTCCTTTATTTAAAATGCATGGATTTACTCATGGTCCGGCTGCTGCGAAAAACTATGTTAAGTATTTTCCAGAATTAGAAGATAAAAGAATTACCAATAGTATTGAAAGACATATGTTCCCATTAACTATAAAACCTCCTAAATATAAAGAAGGATTTATTGTTACTTTAGTTGATAAATTAAATAGCTGTAAAGAGTTACCTAGTGTAACATTTATAGCAAATAAGACAGTTAAAGGAATTAAAGAAAAAGCTAAAAATATAATTAGTGTAAAGTTTTGATTAATTAGGTCCGTTTACTTGTTTTAAAAAAAGAAATAATATAGAATATTATTAGAGAGAGGAAATGAAGTACATGAAAATTGATGCAATGCCAAGATACTTATTAATTATATTTTTACTTGTACTAGTTGTTCTTATTACTATTAGTGCTTAACTGACATTAGTCAGTTTTTTATTTGTCTTTTTTTCTTAATTATTATATAATTTATATAGTATGATAGGTGATGTTGGGTGAAAAAGTTTAGAGGTTATATTTTAAACAGTAATTTCTTGCAAGTTTATAGTATTCCAATTATAGTTATATCTTTCTTTCTTTTGGCGGGGATTGGTTATTCTTTTTCATCTAAATTAGTTAGCATTGAAAATCCTATTTATACTATTAAAATTAAATATGATGATGAAATATATTTAAAACATGTTGGTGGTGGATCTTTTTCTGATACTGTTAAAGCTTTTGAACTTGGTTCAATAGAATGCGATGAAGGTAACTTAGAATTAGATTCTTTAACTGGTACTATTTCAAAAGATAATGTAACAGATAATATTCAATGTGAAGTATTTGTTTCTCCAGATGTTAAGAAAATTGAAATTAAGGAAATAATGGATATTAATGATAATAAAGGTAAATCTTCTTATTTTAGAGGAGATAGTGAAAATAACTATTTATTCCTTAATGGTTTGATGTTTAGAATAGTTAGATATAATGGAGATGGAACTATTAGAATTGTCCTAAATGAGTCTTATTTAACGGCAAATTATGGTAGTACTTTAAATTATAAAGATAGTAATGTTAGAAATGTATTAAATAATTGGTTTAATAATAACTTTAGTGATAAAACATATATTGTTAAAGGTGATTATGATGTAACTAATTATGTTTATTATGATACTTATAATCTAATTAATTTTGAAGGTTATTATGAAGATTATGTTGGTTTATTAAGTGTTAAAGAAGTAGATTTGATTACTAATGGTTTAGAAGAAACTTATTTAGATTCTAATAAAGGCATTTATTTAAGTAATGGTTATGGAAGTACTGGTGTATGGGCCTTCCGTAATAATCATTTAGAACAAGTTGATTCTAAAAATACTTTACTTGTTAAACCAGTAATTAATATCAAAGCTGATGATTTATTGGGTACTGGAACAAAAAGTGATCCATATAAATTAAAAGAAGAGTAATTCTTCTTTTTTAATTGGTTTTATTTTGGTATAATAACTAACGTGATGAAATATGAACAGATTAGATGTTGATAGAAGCAAATTAAGTCCTGGTATGAAACAATACATGGAAATTAAAGATCAATATAACGAGGAATTGTTATTTTATCGCTTAGGGGATTTTTATGAGTTGTTTTTTGAAGATGGAATTTTAGTATCTAGAGAATGTGAATTAACTTTAACTGGTAAGAATGGTGGATTAGAAGAAAGAATTCCAATGTGTGGAGTTCCTTATCATAGTGTTGAACCATATATAGAAAAGTTAGTTAATAAAGGCTATAAGATTGCTATTTGTGAGCAATTAGAAGATCCTAAGAATGCTAAAGGCATGGTTAAAAGAGGAGTAATTCAAGTTATTAGTAAAGGTACAGTAGTTGATTATTCAATGTTAAAAGAATATGATAACAACTATATTGGTAGTGTTTTGTTCTTTACTAATTTATATACAATTACTTATTCGGATATTTCGACTGGTTCATTATTTATCATGGATATTAAAAATGATAAAGATAAATTAATTAATGCTATTTTAAGTTTAAATTTAAAGGAAGTTATTTTCTTTGATAATGGTGATAGTGAATTAATTAATACTTTAAGAAATACATATGGTATTGATGTTAGTATATGTAGTGAATACTTAGAAGATAAATATACTAATTTATATGATGATATAAAAGAAATGAGACATATTCTTGGTATTAAACATTTACTATATTATTTAAATGTTAAAGAATTAAAAGAGTTGGATCATTTAAATGAAGTTACGATTGTTAAACCAGATGATTATTTAGAGATGGATATTCATACAGTACGTAATTTAGAATTATTTGAAACTTTAAGATTAAAAGAAAGAACTTATAGTTTAATATGGTTATTAGATAAAACTAAGACTGCTATGGGTAGTAGAAAGTTAAAGAATTGGTTAGCTAATCCATTAAAAGATAAAAAAGAAATAATTAATCGTTATGATATGATTGATAAATTACGTAGTGAATTTATTATTAAAGAAGAATTAATACATGATTTAGATGAAGTTTATGACTTAGAAAGATTATGCGGTAAAACAATATGTGGTAATTTAAATGCTAGAGATGTTTTACAAATTAAGAGAAGTTTAAGTGTTTTACCTAGTATATTAGGAAAAATAAAAGAACTAGGTTTTAACTATGATTTTCCTGATATGCATGAATTATATGAATTATTAGAAAAAGGTATTTATGAAACTCCACCGGTTACTTTAAAAGAAGGTTATTTAATTAAAGATGGTTATAATAAAGAATTAGATGATCTTAAAAAGATAAGAAGTGGTGGAAAAGAATTTATTGCAACACTAGAAGAACAAGAAAGAGAAAAAACAGGTATTAAGAATTTAAAAGTTGGTTATACTAAAGTATTTGGTTATTACATTGAAATTAGTAAAGGACAATTAAATCAAGTTAAACCAGAATTTGGTTATGAAAGAAGACAAACTTTAGTTAATTGTGAAAGATTTATTAGTCCGTTATTAAAAGAAAAAGAAGCATTAGTATTAAATGCGGAAGAGAAGATAATTGAACTTGAATATAACTTATTTATGGAGATTAAAGAAGAGATAAAGAAAAATATCTTTACTTTAAAAGCTATTGCTAGAGATATATCGGAGATAGATGCTATTATTTCTTTAGCAACTTGTGCTGATGAATATAGTTTAGTAAGACCAGAACTATTGGATGAAAGAAGAATCGAAATAGTTGATGGTAGACATCCTGTTGTAGAAAGAGTATCTAAAGAAGTTTATGTAGCTAATGATTGTATGATGGATGAAGATACTACTACATTATTAATTACAGGGCCAAATATGAGTGGTAAATCGACTTATATGCGACAATTAGCAATTATTATTATAATGGCTCAGATTGGTTCTTTTGTCCCTGCTAAGAGTGCAAAATTACCAATATTTGATAAGATATTTACTCGTATAGGTGCTAGTGATGATTTAGTTAGTGGAGAGTCTACATTTATGGTAGAAATGAAAGAAGCAAGAAATGCTATTTGTAATGCTACTAAAGATTCATTAATATTATTTGATGAATTAGGTAGAGGTACTGCTACTTATGATGGTATGAGTTTAGCACAATCTATATTAGAGTATGTTAATGATAAAATAAAATGTAAAACTTTATTTAGTACACATTATCATGAATTAACTAGTTTAGATAAGATGAGTGGTATTAAAAATATTCATGTTGAAGCATTTGAAAAAGATGGTAATATAACTTTCTTACATAAAGTTAAAGATGGTTCAATAGATAAGAGTTATGGTATTCATGTAGCTAAGTTAGCAGGTATGCCAAAAGATTTACTTGATAGAGCAACTGATGTATTAAGAGTATATGAATCTAATGAAAAGAAAACACCAGTTTTAAGTGATACTCAAGTAGCATTTAATTTTGATGAACCTGAAGAAAAGAATTCTAAAGCATTAGAGAAGTTAGATGAAATTGATCCATTAAAAATAACACCAATGGAAGCTATTAATTTGTTATATGAAATTAAGGAATTAAGAGAACATGATAAGAGATAATGAGTTTTATGGAATTACTGATATCTTACATTTTAATGTTTATGCTTCTTTACTTAAAAACTATATAATAAAAGAGGAAAGAGTAGTTATTAAAGTTTTTAAAAAAGATGATGAAATAGTAGTAATTGAAACTAATAATTTTGTTGATACTATTTTATATGATAATCGTAAAGATAAGAATTCTGATTTAATGACTTATGATTTAACGTTCTTAAAAACTTTAGAAAGATATACATCTGATTATGAAATACCAGGTATGGTATATGAATATATTGATGGGGTAGGATCTTGGTATAGAGTTAAAATAGATGGATATGATCCTAATGATAAATTATTAAAACCTTTCTTTTTAAAAAAGAAGATTACTAAAGAAGAATTAAGTAAATATGCTTCTAATAAAGAAGAATTAAAAAGATTAGAAAAATTCTATGATATTACTAAAGGATTAATTAAATTTAGTAAACCTAAAAAAGTTAAAGAATTATTTGCTTTAATAGAAAAATAATTGTTGGATATTTCTAATATAACTAAAAGAGGTGTTTAATTTATGAATTTGAAGGTACAACCAGTTACAAAAGTTACATATAACAATAATAAAGATAGAGAAAAACAAAATGAAGAGAGAAGAAAAGCATTATTATTAAAGAAAGCTATTTTAGAAGAGAAGAAGAAACAATTAGAGTCTTTAGAGAAGAATAGAATTGATGTAAGAATATAATTCTTCTTTTTTTATTGTTTTTATGATATAATTTCGTTTGTGAGGTGAGTAATTATGGGAAAGACTAGAAGCGAACTTAGAGAAATAGCTATGGTTATTTTATATCAAATGGATATTTTAAAAAGTAATAAAGTAGAATTTAATATTGAAAATTTAATTAGTGAAAACTTAGAAGTTGATAATGAGTTTGTTAGAAACCTTGTTTATGGTGTAATTACTCATTTAGATTCTTTAGATGAAACAGCTAATAGTCATATGAAAAACTGGACAATTGATAGAATAGATAAAACAGGAGCTGCTATTTTAAGAATTGGATTATATGAAATATTATATGAAGAAGATACTCCTAATATTGTAGCTATTAATGAAGCAGTTGAACTTGCTAAGAAATTTAGTGATGATAATGTTAGAAAAATTATTAATGCTGTTTTAGACAAAGTTAACTTGGAGAATTAAAAAAGAACCGATTGGTTCTTTTTTTTTAACTTTTACTATAGAAATAATTAGATAATTGATTGTAAGTATTTAATGAATTAATACGGGCATTACTATTAGTATATTGAATGTTGACAACAAAACCAACACTTGTATTTGGATCAAATGAGATATATGTACTATTTAGATTAATATCATTGCCAACTCCATAATTACTTATTGCACCAATATTAGAGAAGCTTCCATATTTAACATATTTTCCATCTATAAAATCAAATGCTATTGTTTGATTATTTAAATTACCATAAACTCTTTCTAATTCAGTTATAGCAGTAGGAGAGAAGATTTGTTTTCCGTTATAAACTCCGTTATTCGCTATTGTACCAACTATTTTGGCTAAATCATTAGTACTACTATAATAAGACGTTGCAAAGTATATTGAATTACCTCTTGCAAATCCTGGAGAACTTGTACATCCTAATGGACCAGTAATGCTTTTAGATAAGTATTCATTTATTGATTCATTCATTGCGATTTGCATTGTAAAACCGGCTAGGGCATGATCTCTTGTAGTAGAGTCATTAGTCATTGAGTATCTTGTATATGTACCAGGTGCTGCACCTTGTTCAAACAATTGATGAGATGTATGTTTTAACATAAAAGCAGATCTTAAATATGTTTTACTCATTCCACCACCAAAGTATTCACTTGATGGATCATTTGGTACCATATGAACCATACTCATATTTTTTATAGTACTTGAATGAGTTAAACAATTTCTTAAAGTTGCTGGATTTTCTACTAAGTATGTATTTGGTTCAGTATATTTTTTTAAACTATTGGCATTACCAATATAACTTTGCCATTCACTAGTACATGCATTAAAGTTTTTATTATATAAAGAATGCCAATAAGTATCTATTTTAGTATCTAAGTTAATAAAACCATCATCTTGCATTTTAGCAGCGATTACTCCTAACATCATTTTTGAAGCAGATGATATAGGATGTCTTTCATTATCATTAGTATTATGACTAGCGTTACTTAAAACGTTTCCACTAGCAAATACTGAGACTTGAGCAGACTGGATATTTGTTTTGGGAATCATATTTAATAATTCTTTAGCATCTAAAGCATTATTTTTAAAGTTTTTACTATCATATAATTTAGTAGGACCAGAATTATTTTGCCCGTTTTGATTATTATTGTTATTGTTATTATTATTACTATTATTGTTATTATTTTTATTATTGCTTTTATTATTTTTATTTATAGCATTTCTTGTTGCTTCTTCTTGAGCTAGTTTTTCTAGTTCTTTTTGTCTTTTTAATTTAGCTTCTATTCTTTCTTGCTCAGCTAGCTTTTCCATTTCTTTTACTTTTTCAAGTGTGGCATTTTCATAATATTTTACTAACATGCTATCATCATATTCTAAAAGCATTTTAAATGTTCCTTTTAGAATAGAAGGGAGAAGTATCATTATAATACTTGCTACTAATCTTGTTAATACTCTTTTAGATTGTTCTTTGGCTTTTGATGGATCAGTAACAATGTTAGATATATCAATTGTACATTTAATAATAAGTATTATAGCTACTACAGGTAGCGAGATATTTATGAAATATTTAAGTAGTAAGCCAATACGATATAAACCAACCTCTGTTTGTGCACTTAGTATCATATTAATCTATCCTTTGTTTTATTATAGCATAAAAAAAAGCAATTTAAATTGCTCTATATATATCTTTTCCTTTGAATGGATTTTTAGGATCAATTTTATCAATAAATAAGATTCCATTTAAATGATCTATTTCGTGTTGGAAAGCAACGGCTAATTCTTCTCTAATTCTTAGAGTATATTTTTCACCTTTTTCATTATATGCTTCAATAGTAATTCTAGCTCTTCTTGGAACAATACCACAAGTAGGTCTATTGATACTTAAGCATCCTTCTCCTTCTTCAATATAAACGATTTCTTCTGATTCGCTTTTGATTACAGGATTGATTACTACATAACGATCAAATTTGCCTTCTTCAACTTCATATACAATTACAAAAATTCTTTTTGGTATTCCAAGTTGAACATAAGCAAGTCCCATACCAGCACGTAAATCATATTTTTCTCTAATTGGTTCAATTTGAGACATTTCAAGATAATCCATCATATCTTGAATTCTTTTTTGATCTTCCTCTGGTAGAGGGAAAGTTACATCTTTACTAATTTTTCTTAACCTTTTGTCTTTTTCATCTAATATGACAATTTTAGGTAGTTTTTCTGGAAGTTTACTCATAGTCATCACCAACGTGTTAATTTTACCAAAAAAAAGCTATTTTGACAAATAATTCTGGTGTCTATTAATGACAATTATACGTTGGAAGTTCTTTTTATATTATTGCTAAGTATGATATTATTAGAGTAGGAGATGAGGATGTGAAAAATAATTTAGCTAAATTAAATTATGTTATCTTATTACTGATGATTGTTTATTCAGCATTCGGTTTATTAATGATTTTTTCAGCATCTTCAGTTGCTGCTGTTTTAAGATACAAAGTATCTACTAATTATTTCTTTTTAAGACAGTTATTATGGACAGCTTTAGGTTATGCTGGTGGTTTAGTTGTTTTAAAAGTTTCGACAAAGTATTATCGATTTTTTAGTAAATTAGCAATGTTTGGTATTATCTTTTTACTAGCTTTTATTTTTATGGCTGGATTCGTTGCTGGTGGTGCACAAAGTTGGTATGATTTAGGACTTGTTAATTTCCAACCTATGGAAATGGGTAAGATTATTTTAATTATATATTTAGCAGTTCATTATCATAAGATTTCTTCTAAAAAAAGTATTACTTTATATGATATGATTTATCCTTTAATTTTAGCTGCGATAATGTGTGTATTAATTGCTATGCAACCAGACTTTGGTGGAGCATTTATTGTATTTTTAATTACTTTATTAACTTTTGTTTCTTTACCTATAGGTAAAAAACATAAGAAGATGGTTTATAAAATGGGTGGTATTGCGGTTTTGGTTTTAGGTATTGCAATATTACTATTTGGAAAAAATATTTTACATAGTTATCAGGTTAGTAGATTAGTTTATTTTACTAATCCATGTCAAAGATATTCTGAAGATACAGGTTATCAAGTATGTAATGGTTATATTGCTATTAAGAATGGTGGTTTAACTGGTGTTGGATTAGGTAATTCAACTCAAAAGTATTTATATTTACCAGAGGCACATACAGATTTTATTTTTCCTATTATTTGTGAAGAGTTAGGTCTTATTGTCGGTATATTAATTCTTATAGGTTACTTTATATTACTTTATACAATATTAGGTATAGCCAAAGAAACAACTACATTAAGAGACAGTATTTTATGTTATGGTGTATTTGTTTATTTGTTATGTCATATTTTAATAAATATATTAGGTATATTAGGATTAATACCTTTAACAGGTGTTCCACTTCCTTTCTTAAGCTATGGTGGATCTTATAATATATGTGTTATTATTTCAATCTTTATGGTTGAGAGAGTTAACATAGAAAACTATAACAATAAAGCTTTGAAGAAATTAGAAAAATTATAAAATTACTCAATCGAGTAATTTTTTTTATAAATAAAAAAGGAAATAGATACTTTTTCGCAATAATTATATATAGAGGGAGGTATTTATGGATTGGATTAAAAAATATGGTTTATGGGGTGGAATAGGTTTATTGTTAATAGTTGCTATTATTGGATTTAGTATATTTCATAAGAATGATAAAAAGCTAAATGACGAAGATATTGCTTTAGTTGAAGAAATAGAAGAAATAAAACCAGAAGTATTAGCTGAAGTTAAAGAAAAAGAATATTACGTTGATGTTAAAGGGAGCGTTAAAAATCCTGGGGTATATAAAGTAAAAGAGGGAACTATTATTAATGATGTTATTGCTTTAGCTGGTGGTTTAAAAAGTGGAGCAAGTACAAAGAATATTAATTTATCAAAAAAGATATCTGATGAAATGGTTATTTATATTTATACAGCAAAAGAATTAACTAATTTAAATAAAGAAAGTGAGTGTCATTGTGATAAAGTAGATATTTCTTCTTGTGAAGGAGCTAGTGTTATTATTAGTGATAATGTATCTACTAGTTCTAGTGAAACAAAAGGTTTAGTTAATCTAAATACTGCTAGTAAAGAAGAATTAATGACTTTAAGTGGTATTGGTGAATCAAAAGCCTTAGCTATTATTGATTATCGAGAAAAAAATGGAGGATTTAAAACAAAAGAAGAGTTAATGAATGTTTCGGGAATAGGAGAAGCATCTTATAAAAAGATTGAAAGTAATATTACAGTCTAATTACTTTTATTTATGTTTATTTATAATTTTATGTTTTAGTTTCTTTTTAAAAAAAGATCAAGTTAGTATTTATGATATTAAAGATAATGAATTCTATTTAACAATTGATGAGTTTAATTATGATGAAAATAAAATTAGTTTTACTTTTAATGGTAAAGAAGATCTTATTGGTTCATATTATTATAAAGATAAAAGTATTATTGATGAATTAAAGTATGGAAGAGAAGTCGTAGTAAAAGGTTCTTTATATGTTATTAGTCATAATACAATACCTAATACTTTTGATTATCATGATTATTTGAAATATAAAGGTATATATTATGGTATTAAAATTAAAGAGATAGAATTTAAAGATGAAAGTAATTCATTTATTTATAAAATAAAAAACATTATATTTTCAAGAATAAAGAAAATAGATGATAGCGGTTATATGATGGCTTTTATTTTAGGAGATAAAAGCTATATTGATAAAGATAATTATAAAGCATATCAAAATATTGGTGTCGCTCATTTATTTGCTTTGTCAGGAATGCATATATCTTTGATATCTGGATTGATATTATTCTTTTTAAAAAGAGTAGATAAAAATATAAAATATATTATTGTTTGTTTGGTATTAATTATATATGGATTTATTGTTGGTTATCCAGCATCAATATTAAGATGTATTATTTTCTTTTCACTGAGTTGTTTGAATAGAATATTGAATTTAGAAATAAGCAATATAAAACTATTATTACTAACGGCTTTTATTATTTTATTTATGAATATTTATTACTTATATGATTCAGGATTTATTTATTCTTTTTCATGTGTCTTTGGAATATTTTGGAGTAATAAATATATAAAAGGTAGGTATAAAAGTTTAAAGCTTAGTTTTGTATCTTTTTTATTTACATTACCAGTTTCTTTATATTTATTTTATTCAATAAATTTTTTAAGCATTATATATAACTTAATATTTATTCCATATGTAAGTTTAATAGTTTACCCTTTGTCACTATTAAGTTTTATATTTCCTTTTTTATATAAGATATTTTATTTTAGTATAAGAATTTTAAACATTGTTGCTTTTATGTTAGATAGTATTAGATTATTTAGATTACACTTATCGTTTAATATGGTTGAAGTGGTATTATTTTATTTATTAGCTTTATTATTCATTTGGAAAGATAATAAACTGTTTTTGCTAATGTGTTTATTAATTATATTTGTAGATATTTTTATTCCATATTTAGATAGTAACGCTTATGTATATTTTTTGGATGTTAATCAAGGAGATTCTTGCCTGGTTATTTCAGCCAATAGGAAAGATGTTATTATGATTGATACTGGAGGAATGGATAATTATAGTGTTAGTGATAATGTCATTTCTTTTTTATATAGTTTAGGTATCGATAAGATAGATTTATTAATTCTAAGTCATGGAGATAGAGATCATGCTGGGGAAATAGCTAATTTATTAAAGAATATAAAGATAGAACATTTAAAGCTAAATAAGGGTGAATTAAGTGAATATGAGTTAATTGCTCGTAATAATATATCTATATCTCCATACGAAGCTAAAAATATGTATTTAACTTATTTAAATTATAAAGATTATGATAATGAAAATGATAATAGCGTTTTAACTTATATAAAAATAAATGGAGTAAACATACTTAGTATGGGTGATGCTTCATATACTGTTGAAAACGATTTAATAAACAAATATAAGATAAATGTTGACATATTAAAGGTAAGTCATCATGGAAGTAAAACTAGTAGTGATAGTTATTTTATTAATAGTATTAATCCTAAATATTCTGTTATTAGTGTAGGCAAAAATAATAAGTATGGACATCCTAATAAAGAGGTATTAAATAATTTAAAGAATACTAAAATATATAGAACAGATTTAAATGGAACTATTTCATTTAAGATAAAAAATAGTAAGTACTTTGTTGTTGATGTGATACAATAGTAAACAAGTTTATTTTATAGTTAGAGGAGGAATAATATGGTAAAAGATTTATGCTTTGAAGTTATTGAAAAATGTTTAAATAACTGCCTTTTTTGTTCTTCTAATTCTAATTGTAATAAGAAACAAATAATTGAATTTGATGATTATAAAAGAGTTATTGATTACTTTATGAGTACAGGTGGTATTTTAGAATTATCTCTTTCAGGAGGAGAACCTTTTTTACACCCTGATTTAATAAAAATGGTTGAGTATGCTAAAAGCTTAGGTATTAGAACGGTTATTTTTACTAGTGGTGTTACTCGAGGTGTAGATTTTAGTGAAGAAGAAAAGAAATTATTAATAGCAGAAAGAGATAGAAGATTAAAAGAAGTAGAAAGACTAGAACCTGATAATGAATTCTTAAAAAATCAAATTAATATATTTTATGATAGATTATTAAATCCTCCAGCTTATTCTTCAATACCTAAAGATACTTTAATTAAATTATTAGATATTGGTTTAGATAAAATAGTATTTGATTATCAAGCATATGAATATGAAACTGATCACATATTGATGGGTAGAAATGAAATATCAAGAATGGCTTTACTTAAGTCTTTAATTACAGCAGCTCAACTTGGTCTAGATATTGATGTTCATTTTGTACCAATGAAACCTAATTATCATGAAATTGGTGATATTTTAGAGATGTTAGAAATAGCTGGTGCTAAAAATATTAGTTTACTTAATTTCTTACCTCAAGGTAGAGGAAGAGTAAATCAAAATGAATTACAATTAACTCAAGAAGAAAAAGATGAATTCTTTAGAATATTAGAAGAAGCAAGAAATGTTTATACTGGTAATATAAGAATTGGTATACCTTTACAAGGAGAAGATACACATAAGTGTAATGCTGGTTTAGAAAAACTAGATATAAAATTTGATGGTACTGTTCTCCCTTGTCCTGCTTTTAAAGAAATAACTTTAGAAGAATGTGAAAGATTTAATATCAAGTTACCTAATATTTATACTAACTTAAGTGATGTAAGAATTCCGGGAAAAGGAACTAGAGTTAAACCTTTATGCAAAGAAATATATAATGCAAGAACTAAGATAAATTAGTTCTTTTTATGTTATAATAATTTTAGGTGGTTTTATGGATTCAGTATATTTAATCAGTTCAGATAGTATTCGTTTAATAGATGAAGAAATTGAAAAAATTGTTAAAGATAATGTTTATGAAACTTTTGATCTTAATTTTGTTTCTATTGATGAAATATTAGAAGAAGCCAATTATTTTTCTTTGTTTGATGAAAAGAAATATATTGTTGTTAAAAGCGCTAATATATTTGTAAGTAAAAAGAAAAAAGATGACGAAGAAGATGATGTGTCTAAAAAAGATGAATCTTTAGTTAAGTATTTAGAATCACCTAATTATAATACTGTTTTAATATTTACTTTAAATGGTAAAGCAGCAGCTAACAAAAAAATAACTAAATTAATTAAAGAAAAATATAATTATATTGAAGTAGGTAATTTAAAAACTAGAGATGTTTATGATAAAGTAGAGAAGTTATTAAAAGATAAAGGATATAAAGCTAGTAAAGATATAATTTATTATATTATTAATAATTCTTTAAATAATTATGATTTTGCTTATAATGAAGTCCAAAAAATAGATTTATATTATAAAAAAGGTTGTGTTTTAAAACTTGAAGATGTAACTCATATTGTTAGTAAAGTTATGGAAGATAATAATTTTAAATTTATTGATGCCTTAATGACGAGAAATATTAAAGAAGTATTTAATATTTATGATGATTTAATGATTCAAAAAGTAGAACCTAATATGTTAATGGCAATGATAGGTAAGGAGATTAGATATACTTTGCTTATTAAACAATTACTTGCTACAGAAAATAAAGATAGTATAATGAAAAAGTTAGATATTAAGTATTCTTTTCAATTAGATAAATATATTAATAATAGTTATAATTTTACAGAGAAGAAATTAGAAGATAGTTTAATAAAACTATGTGATTATGATTATAAATTTAAAAATGGAAAGATATCTAATAAGTTAGCGTTGCAATTATTTTTATTAGATTTTTGTAAATAAAAAGACGAGAATTTATCTCGTCTTTGCTATTTCTAAGATCTTTTCGGTATTTTTGAAATTGTATTTAGCAATTTCTTTTAAGATACCTTCACCATATTGTTTAACTAATGTTGCTCCAACTTCATCAACCATTGTTCCTGCACCAAGTGGAATTTCAATATTAAATCTTTCATTTAATTTTTTCATTTCTTTTAAGAAAATATATCTACTTATAATTGAAGAAGCAGCTACTGATGAACATTTATCTTCAGCTTGAGTAATAAATGTTATGTTAGTTACTTTTTCGGGAACATTATTTAAATGAGCGTAGTAACTTTTTGGTGGTTCAAATTGATCTATTACTATTTTTTGATAACTTACGTTATCTTTTTTTATTACAGATAATAGACATTTATTATGTAAGATAGCTTTAATCTTATTCATATTTATATCTGTTGTATGATAATCGTTATATTCCTTGTTAGTTAAAATAATAGTTGTATGAGGAATTATTTTAATTAATTCTGGTGCTATTTGAATAATTTTTTCATCAGTTAATTTTTTAGAATCTCTAACACCAAGTTCTTGCATTTTAACAATGTTTTCCTTAGAAACATATGATGCAGTTACTATCAATGGTCCAAAATAATCACCAGTTCCAACTTCATCTGAACCAACAGTAGAAGCATTTATGAATGCAACTTCTTTTTTATCTTTATCTTCTTTTTTCTTTTCTTTTTCTTTACCTGTTGTATCAATTATTCTATTATTTAAAACTCTTTCTTGTTCTGTCCAGAATGATGCTTCTATATCAGCACCAATTCCTTGGAACATTACTTTACCTGATTCATATAGAGTTGTTACACAATCGAAATCTTTAACTTGAAATATGGCATATGGTGGAGTTTTATCACATTTTCTATCTTCGTAGTATTTTATCATTTGATTTTTGATATTATCACTTACTTTAAAGACGATTGTTACAGGTTTAAAATCATTTTTTGCCATATCAACACCTCATATGTATATTACCATATTTTACTTTAAATTTCATTAGTTTTATATTATAATTATGATAGGTGATAGTATGATATTATTTGAATTAAAAGGATTAGATTTTACTGATTGGAGAGTAATAGTTGTTAATGCAGTTATAGTATTATTTTTACTTTCTGGAATAGCTGAAGGCTATAAAAAAGGATTCCTTGAAGGAACTATTAAATTTATTGGAACAATAGTTGCTTTAGTAGGAGCATATATGTTAAAAAATACTGTTTCAGTATTCTTATATACTCATTTACCATTCTTTAAATTAGGTGGAGTATTCAAAGGAGTATCTGTTATAAATATTTTAATATATGAATTTATAGCATTTGTTATTGTTTTTGCTTTAATCTTAATTGTTCTAAATATTATTTATGAAGCTACTGGATTAGTAAACAGATTATTCTCTGTTGTTGCTTTTCTAGGTTTACCAAATAAAATATTAGGGGCAGTTGTTGGATTTGTTGAATCAGTAATTATTGTATATTTTGTTTCATTTGTATTTATTTTCTTATGTAATTTCTTTGGATATGAAATGAGAGAATCTTTAGTAGATACAATTGTTGAAGTTCCAGTACTTAAAGATACTTTTGGTTCATCATTAAAAGCTATTAATGATATTGGCGTTTTATCTAAAGATTATCGTGATGTTCAAGACAAAGATGAGTTTAATTATAAATCATTAGAAATATTATTAAAGTATGATGTTATTACTAAAGAAAATGCTAAGAAATTAATTGATTCTAAAAAAATAGAAATTCCAAATAGTGAAGAATTAGTTAAATAATAATATACTACTTAGGTAGTATATTTTTGAAAGGAGGAATTAAAATGGCTGAGAAAATATATGTAGCAGATAGTTTTGCTGCTGTTACTTTAAATGAATTATTAAAGAAACAATTTAGTTATTTTGGTGATGATTATAAATATTTTTCTCAAGAAGAATTAGCTTCGATTACGAAGATTTCTTTGACTGGTTTTAGTTCTTTAGATATCCTTTCATATTTGCCTAATTTAGTTGAATTACGTATTATTAGTGGTGATTATAATATGGTTTCTCCTGATTTTACGTATGATACTACTTATTTTAATCATATTAATAGTTTAGATTTAAATCATCATTTAAATATGATGCCAAATTTAAAAACATTAGAAATTATTAATGATACTCAAGTTAAAAAAATAGATTTAAGTGGATTAGTTAATTTAGAAAATTTATTAATTCAAAATTGTCCTGAGTTAGAAGAACTTTCAGGTATGAGTTCTTTAAGAACATTAAAGAGTGTTCGTATAACTGGTACTGGTATTAAAAAGATTGATAATTTCTTTAGTTATTTATTACATACAATAGATGCTGAAGAAAATGTATTGGATTTAGGTATTTTCTTTGCTGGTATTAGTCGTAAAGGAGATATTAAGAATTTACGTGATTTAAACTGGAAAGGTTTAATTAATGTTGAATTTGCTGAAAAGAATGGTCTAATTGGTTTTACTAGATTAGAACTTGATCAAGTTTGTGAGTTATATGAAAGATTTGTTTCTTTATTTAGACAAAGAGGATTAGAACATGCTTCTGACAAAGAAAAAGTAGAATATGTTATGGAGTATATTAAACGTAATGTTAATTTTGCTAATGAAGAATTAGATGAAAGAGAAACGTTTATTAGAAACTTTAAAGATGCTAGTGGTAGAACACCTAAATGGGCTGATAGATATTTAGGATATTTACATAGTAGTTATGCTACTTTTAAACGCAAAAAAGCTAATTGTGAAGGAATAGTTAACTTAGTTAGATTTATGTTAGGAGTATTACATATAGAAACTGAAAATGTTCAATGTAATGATAAAAGAAGTAATATGATTAATACTATTAATCACTCTATAGTTAGAATTTTAATAGATGGTAAGTATTATTATTTTGATCCTTCTTTTGATTTAAGAAATAGAGATAAGTATTATTTTATGACGTTTGAAGAAGCTTCAACTTATTTAGATTTAAGTTTATATGAAGAAGAAAAAATGAAAGTAGGTAGAGTCGATGAACAAAGACAGCTTCATTTTTAAACTTCTTGAAAAACTAGATACTTATCAATATTTTGAGTTATACTTTACAACTATTCCTGATGAGAAACAAAAGTATTTTTTAGATTTAATTGAACATTTAAGAACTAATAAACTTTATCCCGGGTTAATCCATGGTAAATATCATAGTGAGAAGGTAGCGTTATTTGCATTTATCATTGGTGAAGAATTACATCTAGATGATAGACAGATGAAGATATTAATGGATGCAGCTATGTATCATGATTTTAAAAGGCAATCTGATTTTGAAGAACCTTTACATGGTTATGGGGCAGCCTATAATATTGATGAAATAATAGGAGGAGATCCTTTTTACAAAGAAGGACATAATAGAGAACTATTACAAGCTATTATTGATAATCATTCGACTAAGCAAGGTCGTTCAGAAAGAGGTCAACAATTAATATTTGGTAATTATGAATTAGACCAAACAGAAGTACCTTTTGAAGAGTTTTCAATGTTAGCTAGTATTTTAATGGATGCTGATGCATTAGATAGATTAAGATTTAGTAAAGCTTCTTTTGCAGCATTAAAACCTGAATTCTTAAGATACGATTTTAGTAGGGACTTAATTCCTTTAGCAGAAGAAGTAAATAGAGCATATCAAGTATTTGATATGTATAAAGCTATAGATTTTAGTAAACTGGAAAAATTAACTGGAGCTGTTTGTCACAGTGCAGGTTTTATATTTTCAAGAATTCCTTTTATTTTAAAACATGGAGTTTTATCACGTGCTGAACAATTAGCGCATTCTGTTGATATTGAAAGAAATTTTGACGGTGGTAATGCGCAAAGATGGGTTTCTGTTGTTCCAGTTACTTTAATTAGAGAAGGTAATACTAGTAATGCTCCATTCTTAGATAATGGTATTGTTATTAGAACATTTGAAGATCAAGAATATTATCGTTCTAGCTATACGCAACATGATGCTTCGATTGCTGGTTCAAGTGGTTTACCTTATATAAAAGGTGGACACAAAGAAGAAAGATTCGTTTTTGAAAGAGTTAGACCAGATATGATAAGTGAAATATATATTTCTAAGAAGTGCGCTAGTAAAGATATAAAAGATTTAAGATTTATATTTCCAAATATTGATTATGTTTCTTATCAAAGGTTAATTAATCAATTATTAGTTACATATGAATCTACTCCGGAAGATAGAAAAAAAATTAACGAAGTAATTAAGGTATATATTAATTTGATTAATGTGTATGGCTCTTTACCAGTTGAGGAGAGAAGACTAAAAGAAGGTCAATTTGTTAGTGAGTTAGAAAAGTTAAATGAGGAAGTAAATAAATATTTAGGTATAATAATTAAAAAATTCTATGCTAAGAAATTTGGTTTGCATTATTCTGTTCTTACTACAATTACTCCGGTATATGTTTTGGAAGATGAATTATTATCTAAAGGTATTCCTTATGTTAAAGAAGAACATGAAGATCGAATTTCTTTCAAAATTAATTTAAATAAAAGAAAAAAGATTGAAGAAGATATTGGGTATGCACCTGGTATATAGATTGCTTTGCAATCTTTTTTTTATTTAAAAAAAGACCTTTATAGGTCTTTAGTCGCTTCGTTAGCTGCTTCTGAATAAGCTCTTAGTAGGGGACCAGCTCCAAGTTTGGTTCCACCAAAGTATCTTATTACTACAATTAAACAATTATCTAAATTTTTTCTTTCAATTATATTATAAATAGGTAAGCCTGCTGTATTTGATGGTTCCTTGTCATCAGTTTTTTTAGCTAGTGGTCCTATCTTGTAAGCATATGGTATATGTCTAGCTTTTTTATGTTCTTTTTTTAATTCATCTAATATTGTATTTACTTCTTCAATATTATTTACTTCATAATATATACCTATGAATTTTGATTTTTTAATTTCTATAAATGACTCTTTAACTTTTTTCATGTCATCACCTCTTTAATTATAACAGATTTTTTCTTTGTTATTTTAAATATATTATGTATAATATTTTTGATGGTGGTTTTATGGGTGTTTTAAATATTATTAATAGTTGTAAAAGTGAACAACAGTTATATAAGTTTATCAAATATAGACTTGAAAAATGTATTCAAATGGGTGAAGAAGCTAATGAAGGATTAAAATTCATTGGTGATAATGTCGATATTAATCCTAATATACCTCTAGATAATAGTGATGGTAATTATGATGTTAATGTTTTTTGGGACGGCTTTATTCCACCAGATGTTAGAATAGTTTATGGCGTTTTATATCCATTAGCGTGTAATGGTGGTTATTACTATTATATGGATGATTTTGATTATATTATTGAGTTTGTTAAATATATTAAAGGGGTTAAATTAAATAGAGAATCTGATTTAATTGCTTATGTTCATCAATTTTTGCGAAAGTATTATGTTAAACCTCTTGAAGAAAATAGAAGAGAGTTTGTTTTTGCTTTAATATGTAATTGTAATGGTTGGTATTATCCACCAACTAAAGAAAGAAGCATTGGTGATTTTAAAGGTAGAAGTTTAGCTAGATGCACTGAATTTGCTGCTACTGCACAAAATATAATGAGTTTTATGGGATTAGATACGTATTATGTTCATGATAAAGATCATTCATATAATGTGGTTTCTTTTAAGGGTGAGAAACCAGCTATTGTAGATTATAGTAAAGGTGTTCTTTGTGAGAATCTAATTACTAAATCAAGAAAAGTATTACCTTATATTTTTGATTTAGAGGAAGATCCTAATGAATTTGTAGGTAAGATATCTGAATCTGATTATCGTATAGAATGTAATGAGTATGCTGTTTATATAGAAGGTAATATGTATTTTCAACAAAAGTTTAAGAAGACAAGATCCTATGGAGCTGGAGGAATAACTCCACAAGATAAAAAGGTTTTAAGTAATATGAGGTGATACTATGTATAATATTTTATTTGTCTGTTATGGTAATATATGTCGCAGTCCTATGGCGGAAATGATATTTAAGGATTTAATATTTAAAAATAATAAGAGATATTTATTTTCTTGTTTATCTAGAGGAACTAGTATGGAAGAACTAGGCAATGATATATATCCAGCAGCCAAAGAAGTATTATTACGTAATGGTATCAAGTTAGAAAAACATATGGCTAAACAAATGACCAAAGATGATTATAAAAGGCATGATTATATAATTGTTATGGAAGAAAGAAATAAAAGAGATGTTTTAAGAATAATAGGTGATGATTATGATAATAAGGTTCATTTATTATTAGAATATACTAATTCTCCTTCTGATATTGAAGATCCTTGGTATACAGGTGAATTTGATAAAGTATATGATCAAATATATAATGGTTGCATTGGTTTATATAACTATTTATTAGATAAGGAGGCGGGAGATGGAGAGTAAATTTAAAGAGAAACTTTCATTAGTACCACATAAACCAGGTAGTTATCAAATGATTGATAAAAATGGTGTAATTATTTATGTTGGTAAAGCTAAAGACTTACATAAAAGAGTTTCTTCTTATTTTAATAGAATTCATACTGGTAAAACTGCGAAGATGGTTTCTTTAATAGATGATTTTAAATATGTAGTTGCATCTTCCGAAATAGAAGCCTTTATTATTGAAATAAATCTTATTAAGAAGTTTAAACCTAAATATAATATTATGATGATGGATGACAAGAGTTATCCATATATTGAATATATTTCTAGTCCTTATCCTAGATTAAAAGTATCTAGATATTTAAATATTAGAAAAAAGGATGGTAAGAAATTATTTGGCCCTTATCCTAATGCTTATGCTGCTAGAAGAATTGTTAATTTAATTAATAGATTATATCCTTTGAAAAAGTGTGAAGGAATGCCAAAGGATTTATGTCTTTATTATCATATTGGTGAATGCTTAGGTTATTGTAAGAAAGATATTAATCAAGATAAGATTAAAGAAATGGAAGAAGAAATCCTTTCTTTCTTACGTGGAAATGATGATATTTTAAGAAATAAGATTTTAAGTAAAATTAATCAATATAGTGAAGCTTTAAATTTTGAAATGGCTATGGATTTGAAAAATGAATTAGAGTATATTGATATAGTTTTAGCTAAACAAAAAGTAGAGTTACATGATTTTGTTAATAGAGATGTTATTTCTTATTATATAGATAATGGTTATTTATCTATTGAAATTTTATTTATTAGAAATGGTAAATTATTAAATCATAAGAATAGTATCTTCCCAATTAATATTGATCCTGAAGATGATGTTGAATATTATATTGCAGATTTTTATAGTCATAATGAGGTGCCAAAAGAAGTATTAATTCCTGATACTTTAAATATAGATAATATTAGAAATGTTGTAGAAACTAATATTGTTGTACCACAAAAAGGTATTAAGAAAGATTTATTAAAAATGGCTTATGATAATGCAAAGATGAATTTAAATAATAAGATGGAAGAATTACAATCTAATGAACTTAGAACTACTAAGTCTAATGAAGAATTAGCTTCTATATTAAATATGGATTCGATATATCGTATTGATGTATTTGATAACTCTAATTTATTTGGTTCTTTTGCAGTATCAGGAATGGTAGTATTTATTGATGGTAAACCAGCTAAAAATGAATATCGTAAGTATAAAGTATCTGTAGATGTAAATGATGATTATAATACTATGAAGGAAATTATATATCGTAGATATCATAGAGCACTTGAAGAAAATCAAGTATTACCAGATTTAATTATTGTTGATGGTGGAGAAAACCAAATAAGAGCTGCTTTAGATGTTTTAAGTGATTTAAAATGTAATATTAGAGTAGTTGGTTTAAAGAAGAATGATAAACATAGAACTAATGATTTGATTGATAGTGATTTAAAAACTATAGAATTAGATCGTATGAGTAATGTATTTCACTATTTAACAAGGATGCAAGATGAAGTTCATAGATTTACAATTACATATCATAGAACATTACGTAGTAAAGGTAGTATAAGTAGTATCCTAGATGATATTGATGGTATTGGTAGTAAGAGAAAAAAGGAACTAATTAAGAAATTTGGTAGTGTTAAAAATATGATGAATGCTTCAGTGGAGGAATTAGAGGAGATTATTCCTAATAATGTTGCAATTGAATTAAAAAAGTATTTAGATGAGAAATATAATTCTAAAAATGATGAAGAAGACATTTAGTCTTCTTTTTTTCTTGTTTATGGTCGTTATTTATTGTATACTAATGATAGTAGAATAAAATAGGAAAAGTAGTGATTGATGTGAAATTAACTTACAAGTTTAACAATGATGAGAAAGTTATTAATATTGATAGAAAAGAGTATCTAAACCCTGATCATATTGAAGTTTATGCTAGAGAAGGAGATACTATTTACGTTAATGATGGTGACTATGTTTATATAAATCAATTAATAAAGGAATCTAGTAATGGTATTAAATCTTATGCTACCGTTTCTGGTAATGTATCAATAGAGAATGATGTTATTACTATAACAAATGATTCTACTGATTCTTCTTTTGTATCTAGTAAAGCTAGAGAGACTTTGGATGATGTTAAAAAAGAAGATATTATTAAAATTACTGAAGAACTTGGTATTGAATATGAAAATAAACTTATCGTTGATAAATTAAAAGGTAATAGTAAGGTTTTAGTAGTTAATGCTATGGATATAGAACCTTATCAATTTAATAATAACTATTTATTTGAAGAGTATGCTAGTGTATTACTAGATACTATTGATTTATTATCTAAGAGATTTAATATTGATGCTTATCTATTATTAAATAAATATGATGATAATAATATTAGAACTGTTAAAGAATTAATTGGAAAACATCCTGATATTAATTTTAAAGTTATTAATGATGTGTTCCCATTTAATACTAATCCTTTAATAGCTAAGAAATTCTTTAATGATTTAAAGTATGAAGACATTATGTTCTTAGATTCATTTGCTTTATATAAAATATATTATGCTATAAAGAATGAATTACCTGTTGATTTTAGATATGTAACAGTCTGTCTTCCTGAACAAGATAAAGCTTATGTTATTAAATCTAAATACGGTGTTAATACAGGATCTTTGATAAATGAAACTATTGGTAATATTACTGAAGGTAAAGATGTTTATTTAAATAACTTTATGAGAAAAGTAAAATGTCCAAATATTTCTTCATTAATTGTTACAGATAATATTAGAACTATCTTTGTTATGGAATATGATGATAGAGTAGTTAATGAATGTATTAGATGTGGCAAATGTGTAGATATATGTCCTGTTAAGATAAATCCAAAAGCTAAGAAGTTAGATAGTGCTTGTATTAGATGTGGCTTATGTAATTATGTATGTCCTGCTAATATTAATTTAATAGGTAAGGAGAAGTAAAATGAAGAATGGTTTTTTAAAGAGAAATAAAATATTTAATATTAATTTGTTATATGTTTGTAGTTTAATTCCAATCATTTTATTTGCTTTTTATAAAAATGGATATCTAATGTATAAAAACGGATATATGAGTTTCTTTAAATCTACACAATATATTGTTATTCCAATAGTAATTATTATATTAAGTTATGTATGGGAAGTATATTATCATATCTTATTTAAAAAAGAAGAGAATATGGATAATGTATTTAATACAATTGTGCCATTTGCTAATGCATTATGTTATTTAGTTTGTGGTCCAATGGATAAATTATATATAACAGTTCCTATTATTGTATTATTAGACATTATTTTGAAATTTGTTGATAAACGTTTGGATATTAATCAAGTAGCTTTATTTAAAATAATCTTATTTGCTTTCTTATCTATATTAGGAATGTATAACAACGCTAATTTATATGAAAGAGCTGTTTCTATTTCTTTTGAACTACCTGATTATTTCTTAGGTAGAGGAATTGGTGAAATAGGAGTTACTAGTGCTGTATTTGCATTGATTGGTTTTATCATATTAATATTTAATAAGTATTATAAATATGATATTGCTATTTGCTCTGTAGTAGCTTATTGCATTGTAGGATTAGTTATGTATTTTGTAGGAGGCTTAAAGTTTAGTGAGTTATTAGTTAATTCATTTACTAGTGGTTTCTTATTTGTATCTATATTTGTTGCTAGTTTTTCAAATGCAACTCCAGTTGTTAGAAGTGGACGTATCTTATATGGTTTACTTGTAGGATTCTTAAGTTGCATTATGATTAATGTTTTAGATTTTAATATTGGTATGTATATAGTTATCTTATTATTAGGATTATGTACTCCATTATTTAACAAGTTTAGAGTTAATTTAGATTAAGATACAGTAATGTATCTTTTTTTAATAGACTTTTTATAATATTTTAATTATAATGTTATTTGTTTTGAGGTGATACTATGGATATTAATTTATTTGATTATGATTTACCTAAGGAATTAATTGCGCAAACACCTTTGAAGGTTAGAGATTCTTCTAGATTATTAGTTATGGATAAAAAGAGTGGCGAATTAAAACATGAATCTTTTCATAATATTATTAATTATTTACATAAAGGTGATGTTTTAGTATTAAATGATACAAAAGTTATTCCTGCAAGACTTATTGGTGTTAAGGAAGAAACTGGAGCTGTTATAGAACTATTGCTTTTAAAAGATTTAGGAGAAGATGAATGGGAATGTTTATCTAAACCAGCTAAAAGATTAAAAGTTGATACTATTATTTCTTTTGGAGATGGTATGTTAAAAGCTAAAGTTGTAAGTAAGTTTGATGAAGGTATTACTCATGTTAAATTAATATATGATGGTATATTAATGGAAATATTAGATAAATTAGGTACGATGCCATTACCGCCTTATATTCATGAAAAATTAGAAGATCAAAGTAGATATCAAACTGTATATGCCAAATATACTGGTAGTGCAGCTGCTCCAACAGCTGGATTACATTTTACTAAAGAATTATTAGAAGAAATTAAAAATAAAGGTATTACAGTTTGTTTTGTTACATTACATGTTGGTTTAGGTACATTTAGACCAGTAGAAGAAGATGATGTTTTAAAACATCATATGCATTCAGAGTATTATGTAATGAGTAAAGAAACTGCAGATATTTTGAATAAAGCTAAAGATGAAAAAAGAAGAATTATTGCAGTTGGAACTACTAGTACTAGAACTTTAGAAACTATAGCTACAGCTAATAATGGACGTTTTAAAGCATGTAGTGGAGATACTGATATATTTATTTATCCTGGTTATGAATTTAAAGGTATTGACTGTTTAATAACTAATTTCCATTTACCTAAGAGCACATTGGTTATGTTAGTTTCTGCTTTATCTAGTAGAGAGAATATTTTGAATGCTTATAAGGAAGCTATAAAGGATAAATATCGTTTCTTTAGTTTTGGTGACGCAATGTTTATTACAAATGATATAAATAAATAAAAAGTACATTTTGTACTTTTTTTTAATGATATTTTATAGTATAATTTAGTAAGAATAGGAAGTGTGTTATGGATAACAATTTAAACGGTGTACCTGTTGCTCCTCAACCAGCACCAGTGCCAGCAAAAAAGAGTCATGTAGGGTTGATTATTGGTTTAGTAGTATTACTACTAGTTGTAGTTGGAGGTTTCTTAGCTGCATTCTTCTTATATATTAAACCTAATTTTATTGACGGTGGAGGTTCTTCTAGCGAAGAAAAAGAAGAAGAAAAAACTTGGAGCGAAATTTATGCTAGTTACTTAAAGAAAGAACTAGATGAAGATGAAGCAGAAATTGCTTTCATAGATTTTGATAATGATGATACTCCAGAAATGATTGTATCAGTTGATAGTAGAATTCAAGAAATTGATTATATTAAGAAAAATAAAGTTAATACTATAGCAGTTAAAAAGAGTGGAGAAGTTGATTTATTATATAATAAAGATACTGAAAAAGAAGAATGGTATTTAGTAGATACTTCTTATGGATCAAATACTTATTATAGTTTAAAAGATACTGTTAAAGATGAAGGATTAGCTGCTCCAGAAATGTTTACTTCAGAAGCTGCTGCTAAGAAAAAATATGCTTCTTTAGTAGCTGAAGTTAAATATGAAGAAGTTACTGGTAAAACTGCTAGTAAGGTTGCTAAATCTTTAGCTAAAGAAGACGGATATAAAACTGGTAAATCAGTAAGTGATATCAAAAAAGAAATTGAAGAAGCTAATAAAGAACATAAAATTGTTTGTATTGATAAACAAACAGACGGAAGTACTTTAACTTATAATTTAACATTTAAACAAAATTTATTAAGTGATGTTGAAATAGTTCTTGATATTGATGCTGCAGAAGTATTATCTAAAGAAGATGAACAAAAAGTTAAAGATAATTTAGCTCAAACATTTGGATCTTCAACTTCTAGTATTACTGTAGAAAATACAAGTGGTAAACATTATAAAGTAACTGTTCAATTTACTATTGATAAGTTTATTGAATATTCACAAATTAATGTTAAGAAAGAAGAATTAACATTTGAATCTAGAGATGATTTTGTTAAGAGCTTCGAAAATGGTGGAACTACTTGTAAGGTTGACTAATTAAAAAAAAGATACTTATGTATCTTTTTTATTTTGTCCAGGAACTTAATAATAAGTTTGGTTCAAATTAGTCATAGCCTTAATAGAAAATAAATTCAACCGCTCTTTTTATTTTTTACCAATTCATCTTTTCTTTGGATTATTCTAATAGTTATACGAAAGTTTCTGTTTAATAATTCTCGGATAGAACGTTTTCGTATGAAAAAAATAGTTTTTCTCCAAGTCTAACTCATAATATAGCAATTAGAATAGGTTGCTTCTTAATTGCTAAATCAAATTGTTTCTAGTTAAGGTTTTATATTATTTGTCAAAGTCTTTATTCTTTTTTAAACTGATGGGTCAGTTAATATTTGTAAGGTATTATAATAGTTTTAATCTTTCTAAATGATAGATTCGGATATTGGGAGTTCTTTGACAAATAATTATTTACGAATAATTTGGAAAATGATAAAACCCCTCCTGAGACAATGGATATTATACTTATTTTTGAAAATAATGCAAATTTTCCTACTTATATGGTATAATTAGTTGACGTTTTGGGGTGATAATATGAAAATTAAGTATAATCTATTACATGAAGAAAAAAACACTCATGCTCGTTTAGGTACTATTGAAACTAATTATGGTACTTATGAAACACCAATGTTTATGCCAGTAGGTACAGAAGCTACTGTTAAAACATTAAGTGTTGAAGAGTTAAAGGATGTTAAAGCTGGTATTATTCTTTCAAACACATATCATTTATGGTTAAGACCTGGTGAAGATGTTGTTGCTAAAGCTGGTGGATTACATGAATTTATGAAATGGAATGGACCAATTTTAACTGATAGCGGTGGCTTTCAAGTATTTAGTTTAGCTAAACCAAAAGATATTACTGAAGATGGCGTTAAGTTTAAAAATCATTTAAACGGTGATAATCTTCTTCTTACTCCAGAAAAGTCTATTGAGATTCAAAACAAATTAGATAGTGATATTGCTATGAGTTTTGATGAATGTATTGGATGGCCTGCTACTTATGAGTATTGTGAGAAAAGCGTTGAAAGAACTTTAAGATGGGCTAAAAGAGGTAAAGATGTTTTTAATAATCCTCGTCAAAGTTTATTTGGTATTGTTCAAGGTGGAGAATATGAAGATTTAAGAAAACACTGCGTTGAAGAATTAGTAAAAATGGATTTCGATGGTTATTCAATTGGTGGTACTAGTGTTGGTGAAGATAAACCAACTATGTATAAAATGGTTAGATATGGAACTAAGTATTTACCTAATGATAAAGTTAGATATTTAATGGGTGTAGGTGATCCTATTGATATAGTTGAAAATGTATGTAGAGGTATAGATATTTTTGATTGTGTTTCACCAACTCGTTTAGCAAGACATGGCCATTATTTAACTAAGTATGGTAAGATGAATATTAAAAATAGTAAGTATAAAGAAGATTTTTCTCCTTTAACAGATGATTGTGATTGTTATACTTGTCGTATGGGATATAGTAGAGCATATATTAGACATTTAATTAATGCTCAAGAAACTCTAGGTGCTAGATTATTATCTATACATAATATAAGATTCTTAGTTCATTTAACTGAAGAATTAAGAGAAGCTATTAAAAATGATAAATTATTAGAATATAGAGAACAATTTATTAAAGATTATTATGGTGAAAAAGGATTACCATATAAAGAAAATATGAAAGAGATTACAGAATAATCTCTTTTTTTATGTATATATGATATAATTTAATTGTATTGGAGAGTGATAAAATGGCAGAAGACGAAAAAAAGACGTCAACAAAAAAGACTAAAAAGGTAGAAGAAGTTACTCCTGAGAAAGTAGAAAAAAAGACTAAAAAAGCTACTCCTAAAAAAGAAGCTAAAGAAGTTACTGATTTGGTTGTAACAACTGAAAAAACTCCAGTTAAGAAAAAAGCTACAAAAAAGCAGGTTGAGGAAACTAAAGCTGAAGAGGTTAAAAAAGAGGAAGTTAAGGCTGAAGAAGTAAAGGAAGAACCAAAAAAAGAATCAAAGAAAAAAGCCAAAGTAGTTGGTCGTGATTCTAAGAATGGAAAACCTATATATGATGATCCTGATGGTGAAAAACCAGTTAAGTTTGATACTAAAACTGGTGAACCTATTTATGCTGACCAATTAGAAGCTAAAAAAGAAGAGATTAAGGAAGAAAAAAAGGATGTTAAGAAAGTTGAAAATTTAACAGTACCTCCTGTTCAACCAGTTATTCCAAGTGAACCTGTTCAAGTTATATCTAGAGGAGATATTCCTTCTGAATTTGATGGTAAATTATTACAATTAATTGGATGGTATTTATTAGGATTCTTAGTTACAGTTGTAACTTTTGGAATAGGTAAACCATTTGCTGAATGTTTTATTCTTAATTGGCAATATAAACATACTAAGATTAATGGTAGAAGATTATGTTTTGACGGTAATGGTTTCCAATTATTAGGTAAATATATTATTTGGACTTTATTAAGTATTATTACTTTAGGAATTTATTTAATATTCTTACCTGTTCAATGGAATAAATGGGTAATCAAACATACTCATTATGAAGGTAATAAGAAACCAGTAGTTAATTATTCATTATTTGATGGAACTACATGGGAATTAATTGGTATATCAATACTAAGCTTTTTCTTAAATCTATTTAGTTTTGGTTTATTAAAAGCATTTACTGATAATTTATTAATATCTTGGAGAGTTAATCATACTACTTATGATAATATTGATATGGAATTTGATGGTAAAGGATTCCAATTACTTGGTAATTATATTAAATGGACTTTCTTTACTATTATTACATTAGGTATTTATGGTTTATGGGTACCAATTAAACGTATTAAATGGGAAGTTAAACATACTAATGAAAAAGGTGTTAGCAAGCATCCTTATAAAGCAGGACTTGCTATGGTGTTACCAGTTATTTTCTGCTTAGTTTGTATTGGATTTGAAATATTTGGTTTAACATTTGTTGAAAAAGATACATGGACTGAGATTAGAAGAGATGCTAATCATTATGTAGAAAGTATTGTTGAGGAAACTAAGAAATATGATGTTAGTCATGTTATGGCTGAAAGAGTTTCTGATATGTTATATCGTATTAAAGAAAATAAAATTAATATTCCATGGTCTGAAAGATATCAAAGATATTTTGAAGGTAAATGGTATGATAGATTATCTGATAATTATATGAATGAAGATTTAGATGATGAATCTGAAATGGCCTTCATGGATATAGATGGTATAGATAAACCAGTTTTACTTGTTAAACAAGACGATATGTATAGAGTATATTGGTTATATGAGAAAAAGGTAGAATATCATTATTTTAAAGTAGAAAAAGAAAACACTGGATTATATTTAGCTACTGAGAAGAATGGTAAAACACATATGGCTATCGTAGATAATACCGGTGGAGAATTCTATCATTTATGTTATATTGAAAATACAGTAAATTATGATGATCATGATATTGTTTATGCATTAGATTGGGAAACATTTACTAAGAAATTAAGTGATAAAGAAATTAAACTATCTAATGTTGATGTTCATTTTACGACAGTTGATTTAGAAGATTTATCTGGTTTTGATGCATTATTAAGTTATTATTATGCTCATACTGAAAAAGAATATGATACAACTCCTGTTCCAACTACTGATTATAGAGATGAATATATGGCTTTTTTGAAAGACCATTATAAGACAGGTAATATGGTTTATGTTTTAGAAGATACACCATTATCTGAAGAAGTTATTGTAATGGTTGGAAAAGATAAAACTTATGTTTTAAGTTATGATGAAGAATTAATTGTATCTGAACATATTGGATCTCCTTTAAAAGTTTTAAGAGATAATAAAAACAATGATTATTATGTTTTAATTACTAATGAAGGAAAAAATACTTCTTATGATTTTGTTGCTTCTATGATAGGTGATAAAGAATCATATACTGGTGTTAAACAAATTAGAGTAAAAACATCAGATGCTTATAAGGAATTAAAATCTAAAGGTTATAGAGAAGTCCCTAAATCTATTTATCACGTTGAATTAACTAGTGAAAAAGATTTAGATATTGTTTCTAACAAGTTATTTAAGAAAGAAACTAAACCTGAGGAAAAGGAAGAAGAACCTAAAGAAGAAGAGAAAAAAGAAGAACCAAAGGAAGAAACTAAAAAAGGTATTAAAGCTGATAAATATGTTTTAGAGTATGGTGATTATCAAGGAGATCTTCATGGTATTTATGGTGGAACATATTCTTTATTGGAAGATGGCTCATATATTTATATTAATCCAGATGCTATGAAAGATGGTAAAAAATATACTTTAAAAGAAACAGGTAAATATGAAGTTAAAATTAATGCAGATAAGAAAGTATATTTCTGTATGAATGGTAATAATAAAAATAATACTTGCTATGAAGTAGATAAAGATAATCATTTTAAAGATGCCGTTCATTCTGTTAATTTTGAATTTCAAGAATAAACTCACTTAGTGAGTTTTTCTTTTTGACATATTTTATAAAAATGTTTTAAATTAAGGCTTTTTCCCTTTTTTAAAATGGCTTTTTATTATATAATTGTTGTGAGGTGATTTGATGGACGAAATAGTTTTCTCATCTCAAGATGAATTGTATAAAAGAGTGTTACCAGCTTTAAGAAGTAAGAAAAAATTATTATCTAAAGATGGCTTTAAGAGTATAGAACTTCCAGAAATATGGAGTTATATGCGTAACGTTAAATGGTCCAATAAATTTGGACTTGAATTATGTGATATGGTAGACGATATACTTAATACTTCTAATGTAGATATATCTGAGTATTGTCTAAAAGAAAGAAGAAAGAAATCAACGATTGAAATGAGTTTACCAAAATTAAAATAGGAGGGATAAAAATGGATCAGGTGGAAGAAACAAAGCCAATAACTTATGATGAATTATATGAAAAGATAAAAAAAGTTATTAAAAAAGAAGAAGAACTTGATGTAATTAATAAAGCTTATGGTTTTGCTTTAGCTAAACATGGTGATAAGAAAAGACGTAATGGTGATCCTTATATATCTCATCCTCTAGAAGTAGCTAATATTTTAACTGATTTAAATGTAGATTATGTAACTATTGCTTGTGCATTGTTACATGAAACTTTAAATCATAGTGATGCTACTTTAGAAGAAATTAGAGAAGAATTTGGGGATGAAATTGCTAATATTGTTCATAGTATTAGTAAAATTAATAAATTAGAATTAACAGATGATAAGGATTCTTCTGCTCAATATTTAAGAAAAATATTGGTAGGATTATCTGAAGATGTTCGTGTATTATTCATTAAGCTTGCTGATAGATTACATAACATGAGAACCATTTATGCTCTAACTCCAGAAGAGCAAAAGCAAAAAGCTAATGAAACAACAGCTGTATTAATTCCTATTGCTCATAGATTAGGTATTAATAGTATTAAAAGTGAACTAGAAGATTTGTGTTTAAGATATACTAAGCCAGATATTTATAATGATATCTTAGAAAAACTAGATGCTTCACGTGAAGAATTAAATGAACTACTTGAAGAAATGAAAATGAGTATTTCGGAAATTCTTACAGCAAATGGAGTTAATTTTAAGATAAAGGGTCGTGTTAAATCAGTTCATAGTTTATATAATAAGATGGATAATGGTAAGAGATGGAATGATATTTACGATATCTTAGCTCTAAGAGTATTTGTTGATACTGTTCAAGATTGTTATTTAACTATTGGTTTAATTCATAGTAAATTTAGACCAATGCCTAAACGTTTTAAGGATTATATAGCTAATCCTAAAGAGAATATGTATCAAAGCTTACATACAACTGTTTTTGGTATAGATGGTCATTTATTTGAAGTACAAGTAAGAACTTATGAAATGGATGAAATAGCTGAAAAAGGTATTGCATCACATTGGTCTTATAAAGAAAAAGGTTCAGTTAAAATTCAAAGTATGATGGAACAAAAATTAGAGATGTTCCGTAATATTATTGATTCTAATAGTAATGTTGCAACAGATGCTGAATTTGCTTCTAATTTAAATAGTGAATTATTAACTGACTTAATTTATTGTTATACTCCAAAAGGTGATGTTTTAGAGTTGCCTAAAGGAGCTACTCCAATAGATTTTGCTTATCGTATTCATAGTGGTGTTGGAGATAGAACTATTGGTGCTATTGTTAATGATCAAATAGTTCCTTTAAACTTTGAATTACAAGATGGAGATATTGTTAAGATTAATACTGGTAAAGAAAGTAATCCTAATAAAGACTGGTTAAAGTTTGTTAAGACTCCACAAGCTAAGAATAAGATTAAGTCATTCTTTAGTAAGCAAGATAAGATTAATTATGTTAATAGTGGTAAAGAAATGTTAGAAAAAGAAGTAAGAAAGAGAAAACTTTCTTATGGAGATGTCTTTACTCAAGAGAATATAGATAAAGTATTACATGAAATACATGCTGTTGACTTAGAGGAATTATATTTGTTAGTTGGTTCTTTGAGATATACAGCAAGTTATATCATTGATTTAATATATCAAGATAAGAAAGACGTAATGGATATTTATCTTGAAAAAGTAAGTAATAGAACTGATTTATCTAATAAAAATGCTAAAGGAGAAGTTATTGTTGCTGGAGTCGATGATATTTTGGTAACTTTAGCTAATTGTTGTAAACCTGTTAAAGGTGATAAGATTATTGGATATATTACTAAGGGTGAAGGTATTTGTGTACATAAAGCTGATTGCCCTAATATTAAACATAGTCATAGATTAATAGACGTAGAATGGAATAAAAATAGTGATAGTTCTTATCTAACAGATTTATCTATTAAAGTTGGTAAAGGTAATAATAGATTACTTGATATCATTACTAAAGCTAGTCAGAAAGATATTTATATTGAATCTGTTAAGACAGTTGAAGAAGATACTGATACTATTTATTATTTAACTGTTAAAACTACCGATTCAGATAGATTAGAGTTATTTATTGATGATTTAAAATCTTTATCTTTCTTAATTGATGTAACGAGGGTGCATAGATAATGAGATGTGTTATTCAAAAAGTAAATTTTTCTAATGTAGTAGTAGATGGTAAAATTGTTGGAGAAATTAAAAGAGGATTAAATGTTCTTGTTGGTTTTACTGATACCGATACAGAAGAAGATTTAAAGTATTGTGTTAAAAAGATTACTAATCTTCGTATATTTGAAGATAGTAATGATGTTATGAATTTAAGTGTTTTAGATGTAGGTGGTGAAATACTTTGTATATCACAATTTACGTTATATGGTGATGCTAAAAAAGGTAATAGACCTTCATATATTAAGGCGTTATCTGGTGATAAAGCAGAACCAATGTATAATGAATTTTGTGAGATGTTAAATGAGTATGTTCATACGGAGAAGGGTGTTTTTGGTGCTGACATGAAAGTAGAAATACTTAATGATGGTCCAGCAACGATTATATTAGATACTGATAATTAGTTAGGGGATGATTTGGGTGAAAACTATATTAAAGACTTTTGTTTTATGTGTTGTTATTATAGGAGCTTTATTTATTAGTTATCGAATTTATGATAAAAAGAATAGTGATAGCGATAAAACAACTGTTTTAGATATTTCACCAAGTGATCCTGTTGTTCAATTAGTTATGGGTAAAATATATAGTAGTAATATTTTTAGAGGTGCTGGTTTTTCAGTAGAAAACTTTACTAATGATGATATTATTCATTACGGAATGGATAATTTGACAAAAGATAATTATAGTTTAAAAACTATAGCTCATAAGAAATCATTATGTGAAGTAACTGGTAAAATATTATTTACTTCAACTAGTAATTGTAATATTAAAATTATTAATAATGATTATTTTACGAAATTAATAAAAAATGATTTTAATGTTGATGTTGAAGTAAAATTTGATACTTTTACTTATAAAGGTCATTATTGTAAAAATGATGGTAAGAGATATTATTGTTTATTATCGAAATATACGGAAACTAAGAAGAACTTGTCTTTTATTCATGAAGCTTATGAAGAAAGAGATACTTTAGTTGTTAAAGAGTATTACTTAAATGTTGATTTAAACAATAAAGATTTATGTAATTTGTATTTAAATCCCGAGTATTGTGAAAAGAAGAACGTTAATGAACCAATTGTAGTTCCCGATGAAATAATAATTAATAATGGGGTATTATATCAGCATGTTTTTAAAAAGATAGATGATAAATATTACTATTTACAAAGTTTTATACTTTCAGAAAGATAGGTATTCTTATCTTTCTTTTTTTATGGTAAAATTATTATGTATATTAGAGGTGATATTTATGTATGAGGCACCAAAAAAAGTAAGTGGCAAAAAATTAATTGAAATATGTGTTTTATTATTTTTAATTTTTTGGGGTGTTATTTTACTAATTAATTATAGAAGGTATTGTGATACTAAGAAACCAATTTTAATGATTCACTTAAAGAATGAATATGATGATGGTTATACAGATAATTATGTTGGTTTATTCTATAATATTAGATATTATCGTCGTAATTCTATTACTAAAGATGAAATGGTTCCTTTCTGGAAGGGTATGGAAAATCCAGAACCTACACCAGATTTACCAGTACCTGAAAAAGGTTATCCAATTCCAGATAATCCAAGAAGTTTAGACAAATTTAGAGGTCTATTATGGTATTATGATGAGAATGGTGACTTAATTGCTACATATAAATGTATTAATGGTAATTCAACATGTAATAAAGCAACTGGTGGTTGGGATAAATATAATGTTATTGGTAATGATCCATTAAGACAAGAAAAGAAATATTATAGATTTAAAGATATCCATAATAAATACGCTTGGGTTGATGATTCATTTGAACAAACTAATGTTAAGTATGGAGATCCTACATATAATAGATTGATATATTTATTTAAAATTGATAAAAATGAACCTGAGATTCTTGCAAAATATGCTGATATTAAAGAAAGTACTTATGATGAATATTATGAATTAGCAGATGGTTATAAAGAAAACTATATTGTTAAAGATATTGATAGTGGTAAATGGGGAATCGTTCATATTAAGAAAGATGGTACTATAGAAGAAGTATTACCATTTGAATATGATTCAGTATCATTTGATACAGATACATTGTTCTATATCTTAGCTCAAGATGATAAATGGATGATTAAAGATATAACTAATGATAAAGTTATTGCTGAAAATATTACAGCACCTGTATATGATGTATGGATGACTGGTAATCAATCATATTATTATATGACTGGTGTATCACGTATGGTTGCTGGTACAGAACAAATTATGTTTAAAGCATATAGAGATAAGGGAACACCACTTTTAGATGCTGAAGGTATTACAGCTATCTTCCCATTCCCAAGATGTATAATGTATGTTGATTCAAGTGATAATTTATTAAAATTTATGGGATATGATAAAGAGGTTAAATATACTCTTCAATTAAATTTCTCAATTATGAAACATGATGATGTTGTTCATCCAGCTGTTGCTATTGAGTCATATGATAATGAAAGAGTAAGGGTTAAAATATATAGATCTCATAGTCAAAGTAATGAGTATGATTTTGAGTCAGTAAATATTGCAAATCCTAGCAAAAATTAAAGACACTTTAAGTGTCTTTTTATTTACAGTTTAATTGAAAATGACTTTTTATTATGATAGGATAGAGTTAGACATTTTAAAAGGAGCGGTTATATGAATCCTATTGTTTCAGTTATTATTCCAGCTTATAATGCTTCTAAAACCATTGATAAGTGTATAGACAGTGTAATTAATCAAACTATTAAGCATGTAGAAGTTATTGTTGTTAATGATAATAGTACAGATGATACTTTAGAAAAGCTTAATAAGTTTAAACATAAAATAACAATAATTAATAACAAGAAAAACTTAGGACCCGCTGCCTCTAGAAATAAGGCTTTAGATATTGCTAAAGGAACATATATTAGTTTCGTAGATAGTGACGATTATATTGATCCAAGAATGTATGAAGAAATGGTTAAATATATGTCCGATGAAGTTGATTTAGTATGTTGTGGACGTTTTAATGTGACTAAAAGTGGAATGACTCCAGTTATTAATAAAAGTACAGAAACGGATGCACATAAGTTTTCAGTTACATCAAATTATAATACAGATAAATTGTTTAAAAGAAGTATTATAGAAGAACATAAATTAAGACTTCCGGAAAAGTATAAATATGCAGAAGATTTTGCTTTTGGAGTTAGATATAAATATTATGCTAATAAAATGCATATTATTCCAGAACCTTACTATTACTATTTATCAGATAGTGAAGGCTCTATTACAAATAGTTATGATGAAAATTTATTAAAGATTGTTGATGTTTTACAAGAAATGGTTGATTTCTTTAAAGACAATGGTGATTTTGAAAAATATGAAAAAGAATTGGTCACTTTATGTGCTGGTTTTTATGTTAGAAGAACAAGAGAGTTTAAATATTTTGATGATGTGGAATTACAAAAAGAATATGTTAAAAGATTTTTGGCATTCTTTAAAAAGAATTTTAAACATTATGTTCATCAAGTTAATGGATTTAAAACTAAATTCTATAGACCTTATAGATGCTCTTATCCTTTGATGATGCTTTATATAAAAATTGTTCAGTTAATGAGAAAAAAGTAGTTAGGAGATTTATTATGGAAAAGTATAAATATAAGTTTTCGGTTATTATACCAGTTTATAATGTAGAAGATTATTTAGAAGAAACACTTGAAAGTGTTATTAATCAATCTATTGGATTTAAAGATAATATTCAAATTGTTTTAATTAATGATGGCTCTCCTGATAATTCAGAAGAAATATGTTTGAAATATAAAGATTTGTATCCTGATAATATTGTTTATTTTAAACAAAAGAATGCTGGAGTTTCTGTAGCTAGAAACAAAGGTATTGAGCTTGCTGAAGGATTATTTTCTACTATGCTAGATAGTGATGATAAATGGAGTAGTGATGCTTTTAAACAAGTTTATGATCATTATTTAGAACATCCTGATATAAATGTTTTTAGTTGTAAGATGGTGTTCTTTGATGCTAAAGATGGTGATCATCCTTTAAATTATAAATTTGTAGAAGATAAGATAGTTGATATTTGTAAAGATTACAATTATCCGCAATTAAGTTCTAGCTCTTTATTTGTTAAAACTGAAGTATTAAAGAAACACAGATATACTGTTGGTATTAAGTACTCTGAAGATAATAGATTAATTAATGAGATTTTACTTGAAGTACAAAAAATGATGGTATTAAAAGATCCAGTATATTTATATCGTAAAAGACCTGATCAATCATCTGCTTTACAAAACTCTGTTGTTACAGAATCTTGGTATACGGTTACTCCTAAAAAAGCATTTGCTTATTTAATGGATGAATCTAAGAAAAAATATGGAAAAATATTGGAATATTTCCAATATTTAACTGCATATGATTTGGGTTGGAGAATTAATGTTCCTGTTAAAAAAGGTGTTTTAGATGATAAACAAAAAAAGGAATATATTAATACTATTAATGATCTAATAAGTAAGATAGATATTAAATATTTTAGAGAACAAAGACATATTTCTCCTACTAGAGTATTATTCTTTTTAAAACTTAAAGAAAAAATAGATGTTGAATCTCAATTAGTTCAAAAGGATCATGATATTTATCTTGATTGTGTAGGTTATAATAAAGAAGATGCTATAGTATTTATTCGTGTTGATGATTTATATTATAGAGATGGTAAAATTCATATTTATGGACGTTTTAACTCTTCTATATATGATAAAAATAAAATATATTTAAATATTAATGGCGAATTTGTTAAGCCTGAATTCTATGAAACTAGAACTAATTATGATGAAGTTGCCTTTAATGATGATTATATTAATAAAAGTTTAGGTATTAGATGTGAAATAGATGTTAAAGACTTAAAGAATTTTAGTTTTCATTATGGTAAAGAAAATGATTATATTGATTTAAGATTCTCTAGTTATTCAATGATTACACATTTATTAGATGGCAGTTATTTTACATTCGATGATAAGATGTTAACTTATGATAAAGGTAAATTTACTTTAATGAAAAAAGGTTTCTTTAAAATGGTTGGTAGAGAACTTAAAAATATTAAAGGATTTATTGCTAGACGTAAGTTTAAATTCTTATTAAATAGATATTTTGTTATTCTTACTCAAATATTTGGTAAGAAGAATGTATGGTTATTATCTGATAGAGTTAATATGGCTGATGATAATGCTGAACATTTATTTAAATATTTAAATAAATATCATAAAAAAGATGTTAATGCTTATTACGTTATTAGTGAAAAATCAAAAGACTTTGAGCGTATGAAACAATATGGTAAAGTAGTTAGTAATTCATCATTTAAATATAAATTATTATTTCATAATGCTAAGTATATTGTTTCTTCTCATGCAGAAGGTTATATTACAAATATATATGGTAAAAGTAATATGTATTATAGAGATTTATTCCATTATAATTATGTATTTTTACAACATGGTATTACAAAAGATGATATATCTTCATGGTTAAATCCTAATACAAAACATATGGATATGTTTGTATCAGCAGTTCCTTTGGAGTATAAATCATTACAAATAAATGGTTATGCTGATAATGTTGTTCAATTAACTGGGTTCCCTAGATATGATGGCTTAGTTGAAAATAGTAAAAAATATAAAACAAATAATACTATTTTAATGTCATTTACTTGGAGAAATAGTTTAGCTAGTACAATTGATCAAAATACTGGAGAAAGAATATATAATGAGGGCTTTAAAGAATCTAATTATTATAAATGGATTAATTCTTTATTAAAGAATCAAAAATTACATAAATTCTTAAAAGAAAATGATTTTAAAATTAGGTATGTACCACATCCAAATGTATTATGCCAAATTAAAGATTTTAATTTTGATGATGATGTAGTTACATTAGTTAGAAATAATGTAAATTATCAAAAAGAGTTTAGCGAGAATAAGCTTTTGATAACTGATTTTTCTAGTATATTCTTTGATTTTGCATATTTGAAAAAACCTATTATTTATTATCAACCTGATTTGGAAGAATTCTATAGTGATCAAGTTTATGATAAAGGTTATTTTGATTACGAAAAAATGGGATTTGGTCCTGTTATTGAAGATGAAGATAAATTAGTTGATGAAATTATTAAATGTATTAAAAATAATTGCTCTATGAGTAAAAAATATGAGAAGAGAATTGATGACTTTTTTGAATATAATGATAATAAGAATTGTGAAAGAGTATATAATGCTATTATCAATATAGATTCTAAAAGATAAAAGATGAATTTTCTTCTTTTTTCTTGCGAGCAATGAATTTTCATCGTAAGTATGATAAAATATAAAAGGAAGGCGATATTATGAAACAATTTAAATTTTCCGTAATAATACCTGTTTATAATGTAGAATATTATTTAGAAGAAACTTTAAATTCAGTAATTAACCAAACAATTGGTTTTGAAGATAATATTCAAATAGTTTTAATAAATGATGGATCTCCAGATAATTCTGAAGAAATATGTTTAAAGTACAAAGAATTATATCCTGATAATATAGTTTATTATAAGCAAGAAAATGCTGGTGTTTCGGCTGCTAGAAATAAAGGTATTAGTTTAGCAACTGGACTTTTAAGTACTATGTTAGATAGTGATGATTTATGGAGTAAAGATGCTTTTTCAGAAGTTTATTCTGCTTATTTAGATCATCAAGATATAAGTGTGTTTAGTTGTAAAATGGTTTTCTTTGATAAAAGGAAAGGAGATCATCCATTAAATTATAAATATGCTTCTGATAGAGTTATTAATATTTTAGATGATTATGAATTTCCACAATTAAGTTCTAGTTCTTTGTTTGTTAAAACTGAAGTATTAAAAAAATATAAATATGAATTAGGTATTAAATTTTCTGAAGATAATAAATTAATAAATGAGATATTGTTTGATGAAAAGAAAATAATGATGTTAAAGAATCCTACTTATTATTATCGTAGAAGATCTAGTGGTGATTCTGCTATTCAAAATGTTACTTTAAAAGATGATTGGTATACTGTTACTCCTTTTAAAGTATATGAATATTTATTTGATTTATCAAAAAAGAAATTCGGTAAAGTTATTAGATATATTCAAAACTTAATTACTTATGAATTAGTATGGCGTATTCCTTTTAATACAGATTATTTTATTAATGAAACTGATAAAAAGAAATATATTGATTGTATAAAGAAATTGGTATCGGAAATAGATGATGATATTTTAATAAATAATCGTTTTATGGAATTTCCAGTATTTTCTTATTTATTAAATTTGAAACATAATACTAAAAAGTTTGATAAGCTTGTTTTTGATGGAGATTATATTGTATTTGGTGATGCTCGAGTATCAAAAAAAGTTTTAGGTTTAGTATTAATAGATCAAACTTATGTAAGAGATAATAAATTAATAGTATTTGGTAAATTAGATTCTAGATTTGTTTCTAAAGACGAATTTAATATTAGAGTTAACGATAAGAAGATTAATGTTAATTATTATGATTTAACTAATGATTTTGATGAAACTGCTTTTGATGGGGGTAAGATTCATCAATATGTTGGTATTAATTTTGAAGTTGATTTAAAAGATAATTGGAAAATGTGTTTTTATTGTAATGATGATTATATTTTGCCTAGATTTAAAAAGAATAGTATTTTAACAGAAAACTTATATAGGTCTTATCATCATGTTAAGAATAAAACAATTGTTAAGAAAGATAGATATATTTATTTTCAAAATCGTAATTTCTTTAAAACATTCTATTATGAAATTAGAAATGATTATAAATTATTTAAGATTAAAAATTATAAATTATTATTAGCAAGATTATATTCTAAATTTGGTTCTATTTTTAAATTTAAGAAGATATGGTTAATTTCAGATAGAATTAATAAAGCAGATGATAATGGAGAGCATTTCTTTAAATATATGATTGAAAATCATAAAGAAGCTAAGTGTTATTTTGTATTATCACCTGATAGTGTAGATTATGAACGTATTAGTAAAATTGGCAAAGTAATTGATCCAAATAGTAATAAATATAAATTGATGTTTGGCTTAGTAGATTATGTCGTATCTTCACATGCTGAAAATTATATTTTTAATCCATTAGGTACTAATGGAGAATTTATAAGGGATCAATATTATTTTAAATATGTTTTCTTGCAACATGGAATTATTAAAGATGATTTAAGTCCATGGTTAAATGTTAATACGAAGAAGATGGATATGTTTGTTGTTAGTGCTACACCAGAA
>JAEEGJ010002876.1_pt1 | contig 75029 bp, 71 predicted proteins | sample 8958761 | NCBI WGS metagenome assembly JAEEGJ01 (sample SAMN16246546, study PRJNA631951) | gut metagenome | biome: gut microbiome; feature: rumen; material: RS-attached | host: Bos | place: Iran: Karaj | collected 2018-10 | reverse complement strand
CTGAATCAACATTGTCTTCAAAAATATCTAATGTAAACATGCGTTCTTCCATCATACATAGTCTCATTCTGATTGCAAAGGTACTATTTTTCTTTGAACTTCAAGCATTAACTGCATTGATTCGTCAAGAAAATGTGCATTTACTGCATTTATTCAATATGTTCTTTTGTTCTTCTGTCTAAACCGTTCTTATGTCTAAAAGTGGAATTGTTATCTATTCCATTGAAAAAAACTCAAAATTACTTGGATTATTCAGAAGGAATGTATATCTTTGGCTTCGCCGAAGATACTTTCGTTAACTACGTTTTCCTCTATCACGACTCGGCCAAACATGCAAGCATGATGGCTCTCGCTGTTCCATCGGTTCGGAAAAACAAAAAAAAACAAGATTTTCTTTGGTTTTTCCCTCACTTAATCGTATCTTTGCACTGTCAGAACGAAAGTTTTGACTACGCCGCTGAGTGCGGGGAGCAAGGCTTGATCGATACTGCTCCATTTAAAAGTCACCATATGGTGGCTTTTATTTTTTAGCTACTAGACAACTCAAACATAATATTTCTGGAGTAATTATGATAATTATATGTTTTCGATACATATAATTTCCAGGGTTTTGTTTACATGTAATTTCCATGTAATTAAACATATAATTAATCATATAATGACTAAGCGCAGCAATTCATGGAAAATTAATGGATAATTCATGGTAATTATATGTTTTCAATACTCCCTTTATTTCCATGTTGTTCCGAAGAGGGTGACATAACTCCTTTTTCTCTTACCTGATGTAGTACCTTTGCAGTATGAAAAGAAGAGCACCACCAATCGCACACGGAAATCATTGTCCTCACGCAGAGACGCAGAGGGCGCAGAGTTCACGCAGAGAATTATATTATTTCCCGCTGATAACGATTTTTGTCCCGCAGAAATAGCGGAAATCGCAGAAATCTTTTCCGTTTCTTTTCCGTTTTATTCTGTTTTTTCTGTTGTAAAGAACTTGCGCCAATCACTTAGAGATTCAGATTTCTGCCATTTCTGCCATTTCTGCGGGAAATAATAAAAATAGTAGATTCTGTGTGAGATAAGAATTATGTTATTATGTTATTATGTCTAACAATTATTATGTCTAAGAAATGAAAGAACAAAAGAGAAACATCTGGGGCATGCTGCTCCAGGCAACGATCGGAATTCTCAGTGCAATCGCTGCAGCCCTCGGACTGCAATCATGCGGATTTGGCGTGTAAGTAAGCTATGAGAACCATTACATTGATTGTCATCCACTGCTCAGCCACCCGGGAAGGTACCAGGTACCCGTTCGCGGAATGTCGGCGCGACCACATAGCGCATCGCCGGTTCAAGGACATCGGCTACCATTATTATATCGACCGCGAAGGAGTGATCTGGCCGGGGAGGCCTGAGCAGCAGGTTGGCGCTCACTGCAGGAACCACAACAAGCACTCCATCGGCGTGTGCTACGAGGGCGGACTCGACCGCTGGGGAAAACCCGGGGACACACGTACACAGGCGCAGAAACGTGCCATGGAAGTGCTGCTCAGCGATCTGAAGGAGCGCTACCCCAAAGCGCTGGTTGTGGGCCATCGTGATCTCAATCCTGGGAAGAAGTGCCCGGGGTATGACGTCCGGTGACGGACGTCATGGAGGAAGGAGGAGGGACGAAGGAGGAAGGAGAATACTACTGAGATACAGTATTCATATACAAAGTCACTTGAACTCGAAGCATATCTCCTTCCTCCCTCCTCCTTCCTCCTTCCTCGATAAAAAAATGTTCAACCTAAATTAAAACAAAATGAGTAAAATTCTGTACAAGTTGGTGAAAAACAACAACAGCAAGAGTGCCGCCTATGGCAAATGGTATGCCCGTGCGGTGAGTAAGGAAACCCTGACGTTCAGAGAGTTCATCGAGCACGTCATCAGTCATGGATCGGTGTACGACCGTGGTACGGTGACCGGTATCTTGACCCAGATGCTCGACTGTCTGAAGGAGCTGATGCTCGACTCGAAGAAGGTGAAGTTCGGGGATTTCGGCACGTTCTACGCCTCCATCCGCTCGAAGGGTGCCGAGGGACTGGATAAGTTCAACGTAGGCGAGCACATCACGGGTGTGTGCATGCGATTCCTGCCCGCCCGCAGCGAGGGTAACGACTCCATCTCGCTCCGCAGGGCCGCACAGTTCAAGTCAACCGCCGAGATGGCGAACGCCGAAGAGCTGAATGCCGCCAGCAGCAGCAACGCGCAAGGTGGAAAGTAAAGCCCACCCCTAGCCCCTCCCAAGAGGAGGGGAACTGAAATAGAGGATGAGATGTCTCATCCTCTATTCTTGTATATCTCACAGAGAAATCATTGTCCTCACGCAGAGGCGCAGAGGGCGCAGAGTTCACACAGAGAATTAATAATTAATTTCACACAGATCTTAACCATCTCACAGAATTTAATTTCACACAAAACCGACTACTTTTTTTATTTCACACAGATCTCACAGATCCCACAGATTTCTTTTTCAGTTTCTTTTCCGATATTTTCCGTTTCTTCCGTTATAGAATTATACTCGCGCCAATCACCATGAGAATTATTTTTATCTCTCACTGAACTGACTATTTTTTTTATTTCCCGCAGAAATCACAGAAATCACAGAAAGGCCATGCGGCATGTTTTTCTTTGCGCCAATCACCATGAGAATTATCTTTATCTATAACGGAAGAAACGGAAAAATAACGGAATAACGGAAAAATTTCTGCCATTTCCGCCATTTCTGCGGGACCTAAATTATCATAATCTGCGGGGAAAAATCATTATCAGCGGGAAATAATAAATTTCTGTGATTTCCGTGATTTGGCTTTGCCTTCCTCCATCCCGACTCGGCATAACTGATGCAAGCATCGTTCTGCGCTCGCTGCTCTGTCGGTTCTGTGTGAGATTAAAAAAGACCACGGATCACTCGAACATAGCGGATACATACAAAGATAGAGGATGAGATGTCTCATCCTCTATCTGTCTTAGTCCCCCTCCTTTTGGGAGGGGCGAGGGGTGGGCTCCTATTATTTCACCACGGCCTTGCCGTTATGAATATACACGCCCTTGGCGGTGGGCATACCTTTGAGGTTTCGGCCATCGATGGTATACCACTCTTCACTTTGAACTTTGAACTTTGAACTTTGAACTTTAACCGATTCCCTTTGACCGTTCACAATACCAGTGCTGATACCAGATTTGGTCGTGAAGAACACGCTCTCTTCAAATGGCACTTGTTCAGCCCGCATTTGAACCTCATATTCGGTTCCTTCTTTCAGACCGGTGATGACGTAAGGATGCTCGGTAACATTGTCTATTGTCACCCAATCATAATCACTAATGTCGCCATCTTGGCCAAAGACGAATATGTCATCAAGTAATAAACAATATTGATCATAGCTATCGAAATGACGGAAAACAATCTGGCCTACACCTAAATCTTTAAGGTCTATGGTGTATTCTGTCCAATCTGCCGGAATTTCCGTATATACCTGCAACTGCTGCAAATTTTCAATTTCTTCACCATCAGGGAGAAAGAACACTCCCATATTATCTGGATAAGCAGAGTGCAATGAACGTGTCCAGAAAGTGAGTGTTTTTCCACTCAAATCCATTGTAGGTAAGAGGAGTAAATTGTCGGGATTTAAAGATCCAAGTTCGCTGTTATAAGAATATGACGCCCAAACAGCGTTTCCACTGTGCGCTTCGTCATACGTTGCATAAAACCAGTAATTCCCATCACCGTCCAAGTCCACTTGCTGCAATTCGTCAAATTCTTCTACATCCTCACAGTTTGAAATAAATAAATTAGAAAGTGTCTTGCGGTAACGGAGATAGATGTTCGTCTTCCCTTCTCCGAGACTTTCCCAATTCACTTCAGCACTATTGGATGTGACATTGTTGATAGAGTATGTAGTTTCTAATCCACTTATTTCCAAATCGGTCTGATCGTTACCATCATTACCCAAAGAAACAATGAATTCATATGCTACTCCCTCAACAAAACGGAAGTCATCAGCGCGGCCGCTTATACTACCTTTTTGACTTGCAATCCATATACGGTCGCCTGGTGTGGGGTTGGTGATACACCAGTCGTAAGTGCCGGCAGGAATCAGGATGGTTACGCTGTTGTCAATCACAATATTTTCGGTACTCATGGCACCATCGGCATTTTCGGGAATCTTGAATTCAAATTCTGCATAGTCAGCATCTGATGCATCACCAGCTGCAGTGAGAGGGCCCGTTTCAGGGAAGATTGCCCCATAAGCTTCGGCATCGGCATCGAACAGCATCTGGTAGCCAGAGCCATCTCCCCATACATCACCGGCAGTCAGTGTAACAGATGCATAGCCTGCAGGGATGTCATTGGCGGCTGTTTTCTTGATTCTCACGCTGGACTGGGCAGCATTGGCTTTCTGCACCAGCGACTTAGTGCCACGCTCGTCGGTTGTGTTGACGCGCGCCTTGGTTTTGTACTGTGCCGTTGCTTGTAGTGACAACAGCAGTAATAACATACTGATAGATCTTAAGTACTTCATAAATGTAAAAAATAGTTGTCTTTTTAGTTCAGAGCGCAAAGGTACGAAAAAGAAATGAATTTCACATGCTTTGCGAGGAAATTTTTATAAAACCCTATAAAAACTTTCAATTTGATATCTCACACTGAAATATTTGTCCTCACGCAGAGACGCAGAGAGCGCAGAGTTCACACAGAGAATTAATAATTAATTTCACACAGAAATCACGGAAATCACAGAAATCTTTTTCCGTTTATATTCCGTTATATTCCGTTTCTTCCGTTATAAAATTATTTTTGTTTAATTTGAACTAGATTTGTGGAATTTGCTTTTCCCCGTAGGCAGCGACCGTTGGTTCCACGCGCAGCGTGCTCTATTACTTTAATCGCCTACGGCGAGAACCAACGGTCGGCGCTTTAGGGGAAGCCAAATTCTTCAAAATTAAATTCAAAATCTTACAAAATTTTTCTGTGATTTCCGTGATTTCTGTGTGAAATTAAAATCTGTGAGATGGTTAAGATCTGTGTGAGATAAAAATTCTCTCTGTGTGAGGAAAATAAAAAACCCTCCTTGCGGAGGGATGTGGATTATTTGATTGTGACTTGCGTGGCACCATACCCGTACTCCTGGAAGGAGACGTCTTGGTAGGTGTAGGTTTTGTACTTATAATTCAATTCGTGGATGATGGCACGACGGAGCACTCCTTCGCCCTTTCCATGGATGAACACGATCTTCTTACCTTTATGGTCCTTGTGCTCGGCCAGCGTGCGGTGGACGATGTCAAGCTGGTAGCTGAGGATGTCGGAGGCGCTCATGCCTGAGGTGGTTTCCAGGATCTCATGGGCATGGAGATCAACTACTACGGGCTCGTCGCCTTTGGTATGCTTCGACAAGAATGGATGCTGCGACTTACCGTTATCGTAACGACGTACATACGAGTTGTCCACGCGCGTCTTATCGGCAGGTTCCTTGTGGTACATCTCCTTCTTCAGTTCATCGGCATTGATCATCAGCGGACGGTTCACCTTGTCGTTCTCCACCACGGTATAGAGTAAGGCTTTTTGCTCAAAGAAATCGTTATCCTGGAAGGTGTGCAGCTTGTAGAACTTCACACCATCGATGCGCAGCTTTACCTGTATAGGCTCTTTAAGCATGAACGACTTATCACGCTTATAGGCAATGAATTGTACGGATACCTGCGAGAGATCGTTTAAGTCTTCTTTCCCGAATTCCTCGATGAACTCCTTGGTGTTCGGCTCCACCTCGCCCATGGCACGGAGTGTCCAGGAATTTCCTTCGGCCACCAGATACGAATAGTAGATGTAATAGTTACTGTCGTTCACGATGTAGGTCTCGAACCGCGTACTGGTGATGGCATGGATATCGATGGGAACGAAGGCCAGATAGACCGACAGTTTATCGCCACCTTTGCGCTCCTCGATGACTGGACGGAGCACGGGTTTCTCCACCTTCTGCGAGGGACGTTCAGGGGCAGACGGTGTGGGTGCGGAAGCCGTACCCCCTACCCTTTTCTGTGCTACCTTCTCGAGGTTGTAATCATCGGTATCGATCACCACCACGTCGTTGATGCGTGTAGGAATCTGGAACCCATCCTCATCCTCCACCAACACAATATCTTTACCTTGGAAGCCGGCAACGATGCCGCCTCCACTTTCACTGAGAAATCTTACTTTGTCGCCTTTTTTCATTGTAGTCTTAAAGTTTCACTTCGTTCAACTTGTTTAGAGGTGAGAAGTGAGAGGTGAGAAGTGAGAGATTACCTCTCCTACTTGTACTCTAAATCTTGTTATGATTATTGTATTCTTTTATGTTGCTACGCTCTCAAGTACTATTCTCTCACCTCTAATATTCTTACCTCTCACCTCTAAATTAGGGTATCAGCAAACTACTATCGCCATAACTGAGGAAGCGGAAGTGATGCGAGAGGGCGTAATCGTAAATCGTGTGCCAGTCGCCTTTGACAAAGGCGCTGACCAGCAGCAGCAGGGTGCTCTGCGGCTGGTGGAAGTTCGTGACCAGCATCTTCACGATCTTGTACTCATAGCCCGGAGCAATGATGATCTGCGTACTGCCATGAAGCGCACCCTTGTCGTGACGGTCGAGCCAGCTAAGGATGTTCTGCAGGGCTTGCAGGGGTTCGATGGGCAGCTGGTCCTGCTGATAGGGTTCCCACTGCTCCACGTGCAGCTCGTCTTCGTTGGCATCAGGGTGCTGCTCCAACTTCCATCCCACATAGTACAGACTCTCCAAGGTGCGCACACTGGTGGTGCCCACGGCGATGGCCTGCGCCTGATGACGGATGAGCTTCTCAATGGTGTGCCGCTTCACACAGTAATACTCCGTGTGCATGCTGTGCCCTTCTATCTCCTCACTCTTCACCGGCTTGAACGTACCCGCCCCCACATGAAGCGTGAGCTCCTCACGGTCGATACCCCGCTCATCAACAGCCTTGAGTACATCGTCGGTGAAGTGCAGACCGGCGGTTGGGGCAGCCACACTACCCTTGATCTTGCTATAGACGGTCTGATAGGTGGTCTTGTCACTCTCCTGCGTCTCACGGTTGAGATACGGCGGAATGGGCAGTTCGCCTGCAGCATCGATGATCTCGGCAAACGACGGTGCAGGTGTGGCCGATGGTGCGGTGTAGCGCCATTCGAAGACTACCCGATGACCGGTTCCCTGCTCGCCCATGCGCGTGGCAGTGATCTCCACCTCCTTGTCGTGTATCAGTACCTTCCTAACCAGCGCTCCCTCTTTCCATTTCTTGAGGTTTCCCACCAAGCAGATCCATTCACACCGTGCGGTGGTCTGGAACATCTGCTCGTAGTCGGCCGGAGCATACGGCTCCAACAGGAACACCTCGATGAGGGCACCTGTGGCTTTGCGGAAATGCATGCGTGCCTGGATCACCTTGGTGTTGTTGAACACCATGAGGGCTCCCTCAGGCAAGTATGTAGGTAGGTTATAGAAGATGTCCTCCTGCACCTTTCCATGTTGATAAATGAGTAGCTTACTGTGATCGCGCTGCGCGATGGGAAACTTTGCGATGCGCTCATCGGGCAGCGGATAGTTATAGTCGCTGATGCGTATATGTTTTGTATCTATCATAACAGTCAAAAAAACAATGCACGGATGATGGCATAAAGCACGGTCATCACCAAGACACAGACAACGGTGTCTATATCATTCAGGGCGTAGCCTGTACTGGAATAATGCGACGATACGTAATGGAACTGCGGCGAGATCTTCAGGTAGATCTTCAGATATACCACATAGGCAATGAATCCCATGAGACAGCCGAAGAGCAGACCGAAGAGGATGTCTGACGGATAGTGCATGCCTAAATACAGACGGGTGTAGCAGTTCAGGGCCGACCAGAGGATCATGGCCACGATGAACAACTTGTTGCGGATGAGCAGGGCCATGAACATGACCAACGCACTGGTGTTGGCGGCATGGGCGGAGAAGAAACTGTAGTTACCAGCCGACACGCCGCTCACCACATCGATGGCATACTTGATGACGGGATCGTCGCAGGGCCGCGGACGGGCCACAAGGGGTTTCACCACCAGGTTGGTGATTCCTGCCGTGATGAGTACGCAGGCAGCCGCACAACCCACGGTGAGCAGTACCTGTGCCATGGTCTCATTGTTCTTGAGCACCACATAGAACAAGGTGATGTAAAGGGGAATCCACGTAACACCCGCCGTCAGTGTGCTCATCACACCATCGGTGAACAACGAGTTACTGCCGTTCAGCCAGAACAGCAACGCCTGGTCTATCCCTGTCAATACACTCATTCTATCAGATCTTTTCTATCTGTGAAGCCGGAATCCATCCCTCACGACCGTCGGCCAGATGGATTTCCTTCCAGTCGCGCATGGTATCGTCGATAATGTCCACACGTGTTCCCTCATGAATCACACCTTGATCGGCACTGTTCGCCTCGGGTGTCTTCTTGATGGTGCACGACGGGGCGGTGACGATGGCGCCATTGCGTTTCATCAGCATCTGCTTCTGCTGGAAGGCAAAGAGGTTGCTCAGCAGGAAGATGATGAGGAAGAGGACACCACCATAGAAACCGATCTTGCGCAGGATGAGATGACCGGCGAAGAGGTACACCAAGGCGAGGATGAGCGTGAGGATGATGCTGGCAATGGCCAGATGCGCCCAACCGTCGATGGTCATGAGGTTCACCAAGGAACGGTACCAGGTGAAGAAGAACATCTCGCTCTCGGGTGTGATCTTATCAATGGTCTTCGACCGTGCCATCTGCAGGTTGAAGCGGATATCGTCGTCGGCGGGGTTCAGCAAGAGCGCACGCTCGTAGCTCAGCACGGCACGGGTGATGTTCTCGGTGCGGTAATACGCATTACCTAAGTTATAATAGATCTCTGCACTCTCGCCTGCCTTCAGCAGCTCTTCATAGTCCTTGATGGCCTGCTGGTAGTTACCCTTACTGTATTCAGCATCGGCATCCTGCTTGGTGACGGCCTGGATGGTTGTCGGGAACAGGAACAGCAGGGTGAGCAGCACCAGCGTGCCACGTGTTCTGGTATTCTTTTTCTTCATCACCTCTTCAATCTTTTCAATGGCTGTAGCAGCCGACTCGTAGGTCTTGTTCATGTTTCCTGCTGCATCGCCCGGTGCATAGCGTTCGAACTCACACTCGTCGAGTGCTTCGATGAACGAAGCGACGGTCTGCTCATCCACATGATGCTCAGCCAGCTTATCGGCGATATTGTCGTGCGACAGCTCGGAAACGGGGATATTCAGCTTATCGCCCATGTAGCCCCAGAGTGCGCGCAGCACCTCGTCGTAGAACTCTCCCTGCTTACCAGCCACCATGAGCTTGTGCGCAGCACGGAGTCGTTTGTTGGCCACCTTATTGGCTTTCTTTCCGCGCATCTTCACGATATCGGCATTCTCGATGGCACGACGGCGGAAGATGATCATCAGGGCAATGAAGGCAGCTAACAACAATGCCAGTACTATCCAGTAGGAAGCGCTGCCGAAGAACAGTGAGGCAGCATCCTTGCGCACCACCTTACCGGTCTTGATGGCATGGATATCCTGGTTCTTCTCGTCGGTAAAATCAACAGCTGTTCCGCCATTACCGTCGCCCTTCTCCACCTCCAGCTCGAACGCCTGTGTCTTGATGGTCTTGTAGGCATTGGCCGCCACATCATAATAGGTGAACTCCACGGGAGGAATGGTGTACTTACCCTGATTGCGCGGTACGGCGAGGAAGTCGTAAATCATGTTTCCCTCTACCCCATTGGCCGTGAGCTTGGTCTTGTCGGTTACCTTCGGATCGTATTTGTCGAAGTCCTTGGGGAAGTTCACTACCGGCTGTTTGATGAGCTTCAGGTTTCCGACACCGCCCACCACGACACGCACGGTGATAGGATCGTTGGCCTTCACCTCGGTCTTGTTGAGCTGACCCGAGATATTGAACTTACCCACACCGCCTGAGAAGTTATCCGGACGCTTGGGTAACGGATCGACATGGATCTTCAATCCCGGGGCCTTGATGCTACGCTTCACCTCTACATAACCGCTGCCGCCATTGAGGAAGGCCTCGAAGGGATCGACGTTACGGTTCTGCTGGATGACCGTTCCGTTAAAGGTAATGCTCGGAATCTCCAGATCACCGGTCATCTGCGGATACATCACATACTGACTCCAGGTGACACAGCGGTAGTTACGACCGTTGACGCTCTCGATGTGGAACGATTTCTGCTGCGGCATCTTCACCTCCTGCGAGTGGAAGCCCGTCAGGTCAGGCATCTTACCTTCGAGCTGCGTCAGATCGACCAGTGTATATACCTTATATGTAAGCAGAATGGGCTCCTGCTCGTGCACACGCTGCTTATTGGCACTCACCTTGATGAAGAGGTCGCTACCGGAGATAGGCGTTCCTGCCGCCCGCATCTGAGGACGGTCATCGTAGTCGTCGTGCATCTTAGGTGCATTACCCGTACCCGCGGCCTTGCCCGATACGGTTACCTTGAGCGGGTTCGAGGTGATGGTCTTGCCATTGGCATGCACACGCGCCGCAGGAATGGTAAAGGAACCGTTCTTGTTGGCACAGAGGATATAGGTATAGGTGATGGATGATGAACTGCTGGTATGACCGTTCACCATCTGGAAGTTCGACTGTTCTGAGGTATAGGGACCCGTAATGATTTCCAGCGCCTCGGGAATCTCACCGATGCGGAAATCACTGGCATTGGATGTGTTCACCGTATAGGTGAGACGGAAATTCTCACCGTTCTGTACCTGCGAGGGTGCATTGGCCGTCAGCGTCTGCGCACTGACCACCCAGGTGATCATCATTAAAGATACAACAAGTAAATATCTCTTCATAAGCGAATCTCCTTACCAATTCTTTTGTAACTGTTTCTTTCGGGGCTGCTGCAGGGCTTTCTTCAGTCGCTGCTGCGTGGCCTTCTCGTTCTGTACGGCAGCATCCAGCAGGCGTTCGGCATTGTCCTTACTCATCTGTTCCTTAGGCTGCTCCTCTTTCTGCTGGTCCTTCTTATCCTTCTTCTGCTGCTGACCCTTATCATCTTCCTTCTCTTCGTTCTTCTTGTCCTGCTGGTTCTTATCCTGCTGCGGATTGTTCTTGTTCAGCTGCTTGCAGAGCGCCAGGTTATAACGCGTCTCATCGTCGGAGGGATTGAGGCGGAGCGACTGCTCGTAGGCCCTGACGGCCTCGCCGTACATCTTATGACTCTGGCACATGACACCGATGTTGTGCCACGACTTCGATTGGCGCAGCTTGTTCTTTTCGAGCTTGGTGGCGTTCTCGTACTGCACAATGGCAGCGGAGTCTTTCTGCTGCATCATCAAGGCACAGCCCAGGTTATAGACCGCCTGCGGGTTGTCGGCCTTCTTGGCAATAGCCTTGCGGTAGAGCACCTCGGCCTGCGCATACTGCTTCTGGCGATACAGGCGGTTGCCCTCGCGGATGAGCTGTCGGTCGTTCTGTGCAGAAACGGCGGCGCAGACAGCCAGCATGATGACCAATATATAGTGTCTCATTTCTTTTTGAATATACTTATGCGCTTCGTGAGCGGGTTCTTGCTTTCGAAGATGCAGACCTCGATGATGAGCAGCAACAATGCCAGGATACCGAAGGCCTGGAACTGCTCGTCGTACTCGCTGTAGATGGTACTGGAGATCTGGCCCGTCTGGAGCTTGATGAGTTCGTTGTTCAGTTTCGTTTGTGCCACATTGGTGTTGTCAACATGGATATAGGCGCCACCACCGGCTTCGGCCACCTGCTGGCACATCTGTTCGTTCAGGGCCGACATCACCTCGTTACCCGTATTGTCAACCATATAACCGCCCTCGCCGTCGGGAATGGGTGAACCCTTGGCGGAACCGATACCGAGGACAAACACGCGCATGCCCTTCTTCCTGGCTGCCTTGGCCATCTCGATGGCACCGCCCTCATGGTCCTCACCGTCGGTAATCACGATGATAGCCCTTCCTATCTTCTCCTGCTGGGTGAACGCATTCATGGCCAGGCGGATGGCCTCTGCGATGTTCGTTCCCTGCGTGGCAATCAGATGCGGATCGATGCTCTGGAGGAACATCTTGGCCGATACATAATCGCTGGTGATAGGCAGCTGGATGAACGCATCACCGGCAAAGACAATCAGTCCTACCTTATCATTGGTGAAGTTCTCCACCATGTTCTCGATGAGCATCTTACTCTTGTCGAGACGGGAGGGAACCACATCCTCGGCCTTCATCGAGTTACTGATGTCGAGGGCAATCATCGTCTCGATACCGTTGCGTTTCTCATGACTGATCTTCGTTCCCATCTGCGGGCGCGCCAGCATGATGATGAGTAAGGCCAAGGCGGTCATGAGCAGCCAGAACTTCACACCCGGACGGTATTTCGACACGTCGGGCATGAGCTGTTTCAGCAGGGCGAGATCGCCGAACCGCTTGAGTTTTCCCTTACGCTGATGCATCAGCACGAGTCTGACCAGTGCCAAGATCGGTATCAGCACCAGCAGGTAGAGGAATATGGGGTTTTCAAATCTGAACATAATGTACGCTTTAACCAGTTATGGAATACGACGGAACCAGGTGATGCGGAGGAGAATCTCGAGCAGCAGGCACAGCACCGCAGCGATGGCGAACGGCTGATAGGCCTCGTAGTGCTTGGAGAACTTCTTCACCTCCATCTTGGTCTTCTCCAGTTTGTCGATGTCCTGATAGATCTTCTTCAGCTCAGCCGTGTTGGTGGCACGGTAGAACTGTCCGTCGGCGGTGTTGGCAATCTCCTTCAAGGTATTCACATCCACATCCACGCGGACATTCACATACTGTATGGTGCCTCCCACCTGCATGGGATACGGAGCCACCTCCTTGGAACCCACGGCAATGGTATAGACACGGATGCCCATGCTCTTGGCAATCTGCGCAGCCGTGAGCGGGGAAATATCACCCATGTTATTACTACCGTCGGTGAGCAGGATCACCACCTTACTCTTGGTTTTACTGTCCTTCAGACGGGAAACCGCGTTGGCCAGTCCCATACCAATGGCGGTACCGTCTTCAATGAGTCCTCGCTCGGCAATGTCGGTACGCACATCCTTCAGCAGGGTGAGCAACGACATGTGATCGGTGGTCATGGGGCACTGGGTGAAGGCTTCACCGGCAAAGATGCTCAGACCGATATTATCGTCGGGGCGACCGGAGATGAACTCTGCCGCAACGGATTTAGCTGCTTCGATACGGTTCGGCTTCAGGTCCTGTGCCAGCATACTGGTTGACACGTCCATGGCCAACATGATGTCGATACCTTCTGATGTGCGCTTGCCCCAGCTGTCGTGAGTCTGCGGACGGGCCAGTACCAGGACCACCAACACAAAGGTGATCATGCGCAACAAGGCAGGCAGCCATACCAGTCGCTGGCGCAGACTCTTCGGTGCATAGCGATAAGCGAACGTGTCGCTCATCTGCATCGTGGGCTCGCTCTTCTTGCGGTATAGCAGATACCAGATGATATACGGTATCAGCAACAGCAGCAGTAACAGGTATTCTTTATTAACGAATTCCATATCTCATACTATATCAGCAGGTATAACCTATAGAAAACATAGCCTAACAGGACAACCATCGCGATGATCAGGACAGACACCGCTATCTTCAGCACCGTTCTTGAACGCATGCTGCGCTTGTCCTTCTCGGTGAGCTGTGGCTCGATGCGCTCGGTGGTGGGCTGGTTCTCCTGCTTGGTGGTATTGATGAACTCGATGGCATTCACCAGGTTTGCATCATTCTCGTTGATGAGCGACTTATACTTCGCGAACTTCACCAGGTCGGCGGTGGTGAACAGGTCGCGCAGCTCGTCAATCATCTTCTTGTCCTCTACCTCCTGCAGACGGGCGATGATCTCGCCCGACGTCATCTCCATGGCGTTGAAGCCGAAGCGTTCCTCCATGTATTTACGCAGGGTGTCGGTAAGACGGGTGTAGTATTCCTTCTGGTTCTCGGAAGCCACCATCTTGTCGGCCTTGATCTTCTCGATCTCGTCCATGGCACGCTGGTGCGGGAGCACCTTCTTGATGATGCGTACGCGGGCAATGATGGGTTTGTTACCCTTCAGACAGATACACAGGTAGAAGGTGAGAACGGTGAGGAAGAGTAAGAGCAGACTGAGCCAGAACACATCACGCCATTCGCTCCAGAGGAAGGGATTGTTCTGCACATCCTTCGGCGGATAGAAATTCTCAGGATGGAGGGTGTCAACAGGTACTGTTAATACCTTCAGTGCCAAATTCTTACTCTGGTATTGCTTACCATCTACTTTAACAGGTAATGGGGGTAAGTAATAGAGCTGCTCGTCGAAAGAAGTGAGGGTGTAGGTCCTGCTCACGCAGATCATCCCGTTGTCTAACTGTGCCGTGTCGGCCTCCGACATATCCAGCACCTCCACACCGGGGGTGATATACTGCGACTGCTTGAACTGAGGCAGGATCAACGACTGTCCTTTCTTGTACGACACCTGCAGCTTGAGCTGCGCCTGTTCGCCAATGAGGATCTGGATAGGGTCGATAGACGACTCCACCTGTACCTGTGCAAAGGACGATACAGCGGTCATCACAGCTCCACAGAACACGAGGAGCCTTACAAATAATTGGTCTATATGTCTTGTTCCCAGTTTCATTGTTTCATTGTAAATAGCATGAACCGCGACGGCTACCCGCGCATCTTGAACAGGAGCAGCAGCTGCTTGACGAAATCCTCGTCGGTTGCCATGCTCACATGGTCCACGTTACTCTTGTTGAATGTGTTGATGAGTGCCTGCTGACGACTCAGCCAGTACTGTGTATGGGCGCGACGGAGCTTCTTACTGCTCGTGTCGATAATCATTTCATGTCCTGTTTCCGCATCGCGCACCTTCATCAGTCCTACATCGGGTAAGGTCTTGGCACGCTGATCATATACCTGGATGGCCACCACATCGTGCTTACGGTTGCAGATAGTGAGCGCCTGCTCGAAATCATCACGGGTGTAGAAGTCGCTCAACAGGAAGGCAGTACAGCGGCGCTTCATGATACCTGTGAGGAACTCAACACCCTGCTTGACATCGGTCTTCCTGCTCTCAGGCTGGAAGTCGAGCATCTCGCGGATGATATAGAGAATGTGCTTACGACCTTTCTTCGGCGGGATGTACTTCTCGATCTTGTCGGAGAAGAAGACCACCCCGATCTTGTCGTTGTTCTGGATGGCACTGAACGCCAAGGTAGCCGCAATCTCCGTCACCATCTCCTTCTTCATCTGGTGCTGCGTACCGAACTCCAAGGATCCGCTGACGTCGATGAGCAACATCACGGTAAGCTCGCGCTCTTCCTCGAACACCTTGACATAAGGACGGTGGAAGCGTGCGGTTACGTTCCAGTCGATATCGCGCACATCATCACCATACTGATACTCACGCACTTCGCTGAACGCCATTCCCCTACCCTTGAAGGCAGAATGGTACTGTCCGGCGAAGATGTTGTTACTCAGTCGGCGTGTCTTGATCTCGATCTTGCGAACCTTCTTCAGTATCTCAGACGTTTCCATCATGCACTATAAATTATGCACTATGAACTATAAACTATGCACTATGAACTATGAACTATGCACTATGCACTATGCACTATGAACTATGCACTATGCACTATCAAGGCACTTCTACCTTATTGATGATCTTGCTGACAATCTCCTCGCTGGTCACATTGGTGGCCTCTGCCTCGTACGACAGACCGATGCGGTGACGAAGTACGTCGTGTGCAACGGCACGCACATCTTCTGGTACGACATAGCCGCGACGCTTGATGAAGGCGTAGGCACGGGCTGCCTTGGCCAGGTTGATGGATGCACGGGGAGAGCCGCCGAAGGTGATGAGCTCCTTGAGCTCGCCCAGCTGATAGCGGTCGGGATAACGGGTGGCAAAGACGATATCGGCAATATACTGTTCGATCTTCTCGTCGATATATACCTGCTGAACCACCTGACGGGCGTTGATGATCTCCTGAGCGGTTGTCACGGGCTTCACCTCGGGCAGTCCGCCAAGGATATTCTCACGGATAATCATCTTCTCTTCCTCAATGGTGGGATAGTCGATGACCACCTTCAGCATGAATCGGTCAACCTGTGCTTCGGGCAGCGGATAGGTACCTTCCTGCTCGATGGGGTTCTGGGTAGCCATCACCAGGAACGGGTTGGGCAACTGGAAGGTATCGCTACCAATGGTTACCTGATGCTCCTGCATAGCCTCGAGCAAGGCACTCTGCACCTTCGCCGGGGCACGGTTAATCTCGTCTGCCAGTACGAAGTTGGCGAACACCGGTCCTTTCTTCACCTGGAACTTCTCTTCCTTCTGCGAGTAGATCATCGTACCGATGACGTCGGCAGGAAGGAGGTCGGGCGTGAACTGGATACGACTGTAGCCTGCATCAATCAACTGGGCCAGCGTCTTGATGGCTAATGTCTTGGCAAGTCCTGGAACACCTTCAAGCAGAATGTGTCCATCGCTAAGCAGACCGATGAGGAGGGAGTCGATGAGGTGTTTCTGACCGACGATGACCTGATCCATACCATGAATCAGATTCGTTACAAATGCACTTTGCTGTTCAATCCGGATGTTCAATTCGCGGATATCAATTGCTTCTGCCATATTCCTTTATCTATTTATTTTGTGTCTCTTTTTATAAATCAAGCGCAAAAGTAATACATTCGGTAATGATAGTCGAAAATTAGTGACTAAATAATATTAAAAAAGTTTCTTAAAACTTACTTTTAAGAAACTTTATTATAGTTGAGCATGTTTCACATGCTTTATTGTTGAGGAAGGAGTTATTTTTCGAGGAAGGAGGAAGGACGAAGGAGGAAGGAGAATACCATTTTGATACAGTAATCATATAAAGTATTCATAAACCAATCCACTTGTACTCAAAGCATATCTCTTGCTTCTTGCCCCTTGCTTCTTGCTTCACTAGCCTTGAAGCATATCTCCTTCCTCCTTCGTCTTTCCTCCTTCCTCGAACTGCCCTCTCATGAGGGCAGAAAATCACTTCCTTTTCTTCACCTGTAGCTTGGGGATTTTCAGCTTCATCCCTTCGGTTACTTCAGTAATACCGTTATAGGCCTGAATGTAGCACTCCATGCCGTCACCCAGGTAGAATTTAGAAATCTTCTTCAGGTTCTGTCCGGGCTTCACCGTGATGGTTTCCTGGGTACCCACGATGGTATAGGCACCGTTGCTCACCATCGCCTTGGCGTTGTTGAGTGTCTGGGAATTGTCGCCCTTGGGTAAGGCAACGGCAGGAGCATTATCAGCTGATTGCTGGGCTGCCTGTTTGGCGGCCATGGCAGCGTCGAGCTTAGCGGTGCTCTCGCTGGCTTTCTTCAGCTTGGCCACACGGATAGACTCGTTTCTTGCTTCATGAGCTCGGGTGATGGAATCGACTCTTGCCTTGATCTTGGCGTCGCGGGCTTTTTCCATCGAGTCTTCTGCATAGATCGAATCGATCATGGTGCTGTCAACAAACTCTCCTTGGATCATCTCCGTCTTTTCAAGAGGAATGAATTTCATAGGTGCGAATCGTTTACCGACATAGTAACCGCCCGCAAATCCAATAGCTGTGCAGATGATCAGCGCTGCCAGCCATTTCCAAACGTTTGATTTTTCTTCTTCCATAATGGTATCTTCTGTAGTTTCGTTATTGTTGTTTTCTTCAGTTTCAGTGTTTTCGGGGTCTAAGAGGGTGTTGATGGGCTCTTCGATAGGTTGTTCCTCGTCAATAGGCTCAATGGGCTTGATGGGCTCAATGGGCTCACTGATGGCTAGTTCTTCGGGGGCCGGCTCTTCGGTTGCCGGTTCTTCGTTTATGGGCTCAGTGAGCCCATAGACGGCAACTTCTTCTGCAACTGGCTCTTCGGGAGCCGGTTCTTCGTTTATGGGCTCAGTGAGCCCATAGACGGCAACTTCCTCAGCAACTGGTTCTTCAACGATGGGTTCATCGGCATCAGGTTCTTCAACGGCGGGTTCTTCAATGAGGGGCTCTTCATCAGCGGGCTCTTCGGGGATGTCACTGAAATCCACACCGTCGTTGAGAACCACGGTTTCGAACTGCGAGAAGGGGCGGTTCACGAGTTCCCGCATGGTAGCATCGGGTGTGAAGGTGATCTTGTTCCTACCTTCAATCACAAAGCGGTCGCCCGTCTGCACATTCACGCTCTCACGGTCCTTGGTGTCGATAACCTTGAACGTACCCAAGCCACTGATCTTCAGAAGTTTCTCGTCTTTCAGAACCTCATTGATAAGATCCACCAATTCGTTGACGAACTGGACGTTCTTCTTTCGCGACAGACCGTTCTTCTGGGCGAGCAGATTGACCAAGTCTTGTTTTGTCTTAACCATTCTCTTCCCCTCCGTTCTTTAGTTTTTCCTTGATGGAAGGAATCGGTTTAAAGCCAAGTACCAGTTTGGGAGGAACAAGCATGCGCTTATGCGTGGATGGATTGATGATGATGCGCTCCATCCGCTTCTTGACCTCAAAGGTACCAAACCCGGGAATCATGAAAGGTTCACCCGACTGAAACTCCTCGTTCATGACTTCAATCAGGGATTTCACCATTCGTTGCGCTTCAGCGTTGGTGCATTCCAGGCGTTGAGACAGTTCTTTGATGAAATTCTTGTTCGTCATCTCTTATCTGTATTTACCGATGCATAGAGGTCAAACTCTTCTGCACCTGTGATTGTAGTATCGTAAAACGTACCGATGCGGAGCGTGCGTTCGGCAGCTGGTATGAGCACCTCGGGATCTACCTCTGGCGAAGAGAACTCCGTGCGCCCAATATAGTAATCGCCTTCCTTACGGTCGATGATCACGCGCATGGTGGTTCCCACCTTGGCTGACTGGATCTCGGCACTGATCTCCTGCTGCAAAGCCATCAGCTTACTGAGTCGTTCCTGCTTCACTTCCTCAGGAACATCATCGGTATAGTGCTCGGCGCTGTAGGTACCTTCTTCTTCTGAATAAGCAAAGGCGCCCATGCACTCGAAGCGTGCCCAGCGCACGAATTCCATGAGTTCATTGAAGTCCTCTTCGGTCTCACCGGGGAAGCCCACCATGAGTGTGGTTCTGAGATGGATTCCAGGTACCCGCTCGCGGATGAGCTGAATGAGACGGATGGTTTCGTCCTTGGTAACCTGTCGCTTCATGGCGTCGAGCATATGGTCGGAGATGTGTTGCAGGGCGATGTCGAGATACTTGCACACATTGTCTTTCTCCCTGATCACATCCAGCAGTTCCACAGGGAAACGGGTTGGATAGGCGTAATGCAGACGGATCCACTTCACACCGGGTATGTCGGCCATGGCGGAAATAAGTTCCGCGATGTGATGCTTGCCGTCGATATCAAGTCCGTAGAAGGTGAGTTCCTGGGCAATGACCTGGAACTCCTTTACGCCCTTGGCCACCAGTTCGCGCACTTCCTGTAGGATTTCTTCCTGCTGACGACTCACGTGCTTGCCTGTAATAATAGGAATAGCGCAATAGGCACAATGGCGGTCGCACCCCTCACTGATCTTCAGGTAGGCATAGTGGTGCGGCGTAGTGAGATGGCGCTGGTAGGTATTATCTGCCACACGCTCATGACAGAGGTCGGCTATGAGTTCCCTGTAATTGAACTTCCCATAGAGCTTATCCACTTCAGGCAGTTCCTGCTGCAGTTCCTTGGGATAGCGCTGCGACAGGCAACCCATCACGAACAGTTTCTTAAGCTTTCCTTCCTTCTTCCGTTGAATCATCTCCAGAATGGTGTTGATGCTCTCTTCCTTGGCATCAGCAATGAAACCACAGGTGTTCACGACAACGATCTCCCCACGGGGGTTCCGACTGTCGTGCACGCAATGGTAGCCGTTCTCTTCGAACAACTTCATGAGAATCTCGCTGTCAACAAGATTCTTTGAACAACCCATTGTGATGATATCAACCTGATTCTTAATCATTGAATAAGGAATTCACGAACTGTTTCTTATTGAACAACTGAAGATCTTCCATGCCTTCACCCAAGCCGATGTACTTGACGGGCACCTTCAGCTGATCGGAGATACCGATAACCACACCACCTTTGGCCGTTCCGTCAAGCTTGGTGATAGCCAATGAGGTGATCTGTGTAACGGCCGAGAACTGCTTGGCCTGTTCAAAGGCGTTCTGTCCGGTACTGCCATCGAGCACGAGCATCACTTCATCGGGTGCTTCGGGCAGCACTTTCTTCATCACATCCTTGATCTTCTTCAACTCGTTCATCAAGCCTACCTTGTTATGCAGACGACCGGCGGTGTCAATCAGTACCACATCAGCATCATTGGCCTTGGCTGAGCTCAGTGTGTCAAAGGCCACACTGGCGGGATCGGCGCCCATCTGCTGCTTGACAACAGGTACACCCACACGCTCTCCCCAGATGCACAGCTGCTCAACAGCAGCGGCACGGAAGGTATCGGCAGCGCCCAAATAGACCTTCTTACCCGCCTTCTTAAACTGATAGGCCAGCTTACCGATGGTGGTGGTCTTACCCACTCCATTCACACCTACTACAAGAATCACGTAGGGCTTGTGGTCGGAGGGAAGGTCCCAGTTGTCATTATCGTCGGAGTGGTTCTCTGACAGCAGACTGGCGATTTCATCGCGCAGAATACCGTTAAGTTCCGAGGTGGATACATACTTATCACGAGCCACACGATCCTCAATGCGGTGGATGATCTTCAAGGTCGTATCAACACCCACATCACTGGTAATCAAGATCTCTTCCAGGTCGTCCAAGACATCATCATCCACCTTAGATTTACCTGCCACAGCTCGGGTAAGCTTCGAGAATACGCTTTGCTTGGTTTTTTCCAGTCCCTTGTCTAGCGTTTCCTTTTTCTCCTTATTGAATAATCCAAATAATCCCATATTGCAATATTTGACGGCAAAGTTAATAATTATTTCCCAAACAACCATCGGATGCGAAGGAAAAAACAAAAAAAAGAGCCGCAACGTCGTTGCAGCTCTTTCATATATGGATTCTATCAATTAGTTCTTGAAGAAATCTTTCACGTCCTCATTGGGAACCATCTGCTCATTGAAGATGTAAGCACCAGTCTTGGGGCTCTTCACCATCTTGATTACTTTAGTATATGCGCGACCGTCCTTCGAACCTTCGTGGAGGGTTGCCACTGTTTTCTTTGCCATAGTCTATCTTATTATTTGATTTCCTTATGAACAGTCATTCTCTTCAGAATGGGATTATACTTCTTCATCTCCAGTCTCTCCGGAGTGTTCTTACGGTTCTTGGTCGTGACATAACGACTTGTTCCAGGAAGACCACTGCTCTTCATCTCAGTGCACTCCAGGATAACCTGTACTCTATTACCTTTAGCTTTCTTTGATGCCATTTTTATCCTCCTTAAATCACTTTAATGTCCTTCCAGTCAACATAGCCTTTGCTTACAGCCTGCTTCAGGGCTGCATCAAGACCTACTTTATTAATAATACGCAAACCGGCAGCACTAATCTTAAGTCTGATCCAGCACTGCTCCTCTACATAGTAGAACTTCTTGCTGAACAGGTTTACGTCAAAGCTGCGCTTTGTGCGGTGCTTCGAGTGGGAAACATTGTTGCCGATCATGGCTTTCTTCCCTGTAATCTGACAAATCTTCGACATTGCTATCTACGTTTTTTACGATCGTTTTTTGATACTTATTCCAAACAGGGTGCAAAATTACAAACTTTTTATGAAATCACAAAACATTTCCTTAAATAATCTTAGTTATTAAGGTTTTTTTTCGTTTATCTTCGGCAAAAATGATTTTTTTTGGAAGTATCGTGTAGTTTTTCGTATCTTTGCAACGTCTAATGGGCAAAAAATCAAATCATTGAAAAGAACAGAAGACAATGACAACATTAGAAAAAAAGTTTGCGCAAACCGTAACGGAACATAAGAGCACCATCTATACCGTGTGCTACATGTTCTCGCAAGATGCCGACGAGGTGAACGATCTGTTCCAGGAGGTACTAGTGAATCTTTGGAAAGGATTCGAGAGCTTCGAGCATCGCAGTGACATCAGGACGTGGATCTACCGTGTCGCTCTCAACACCTGTATCACCATAGACAGGAAGAAGCGACGCATGACTACCGCCCGTCTGACCATGGACATCAACCTCTTTGAAGACCGCGACGAGGATACACGTCAGGTGGACATGCTCCACAAGCGTATCGCCAAGTTGCAACCCTTCGACAGGGCGATTGTTCTACTCTGGCTCGAGAATCTCTCGTATGAGGAAATCGGACAGATTGTCGGAATCACTACTAAGAACGTCAGTGTGCGTCTGTTCAGAATCAGAGAGCAGTTGAAAAAAATGTCTAACGATTAAAAATTACCCATTATGAACAACGAAATTGAATTAGAGAATATGCGCGAGCAGATGAATACCTTGAAGAAGAAGCTGGACAAGCAGGAGATCATCAACGACAACCTGATCCGTCAGTCGCTCAAGCGCAATACAAACAGTATCAACCGCCGCTACACCGTGTGCAGCATCGTCAGTCTGCTGTTAATCCCCTACGGCTACTGGGCTTTCGTGAAACTCAACGGCTCTTCATTAGGCGTATGGATCTCGTTAAGCATCTTGATGCTGGTGGTGTTCGGATACACGCTTTATACCGGTAGGTTCATCCGTAACAAGAACATGTATAACAGGAACCTGGTTGATGCTTCACAGAAAGTGGCCAAGGCCAAGAAACTGGACAAGGACTGGCTGATGTTCGGTATCCCGGCAGGTATTCTGTGGTTCGGCTATTTCATCTTCGACACCTATATGAAGAATCCCGATAACAACTTCCTGTTCTTTGCCATTACGATGTGTGTATGTGCCATCTTGGGCGGTTTCATCGGACTGAAGATTCATGATCGGAACCAGGAGAACTATCAGGAGATCATCGATCAGATTGATGACGTTATTTCTACTGAATGACCATTTCCATATCCTCAAGTTAATGTGTATATACAAAAACAGGGAACCATTAAGGCTCCCTGTTTTATTTTGCGGAAGATGAGGGATTCAAACCCCCGATACCCGGAAAGGGTATACCGGATTTCGAGTCCAGCGCATTCGGTCACTCTGCCAATCTTCCGATTAAGTGAGCGCCAATGAGTTATACTCAATTGGCCGAACGTGAGGAAGAAAAAACGAAGTTTAATCTTCCGATTAAGTGAGCGCCAATGAGTTTACTCAATTGGCTTTTCTTTTGTCGGTGCAAAAGTAACACAATTTTCCGTCACCACCAAATAATTCGCACAAAAGTTTGTGGGCTCTCACAACAACTTCGCCAGTCTTGTGCGCAGCTCGTCTGCCAACGACTTACGAATTGCCAGTTTGATGGAGCAAGTGTTGTCGAACTGCTGTTCCACGATGCGCGGATTCATATCCTTGACGATACGCATCACCTGGTTCATCATCGGATAAGAGAAATGATACTCCACAATCTCCTCCACTTGTCGGGTGATGATCTCCGCATGATCAATGGCATCAGCAGCCGCTGCCTTGTAGGCCACAATCAGTCCGCTGGTACCCAGGTTCACCCCCCCGTAATAACGCACCACGACAATCAGGATATCCGTAAGCTCATTCGAGTTGATCTGTCCCAAGATGGGCTTTCCTGCCGTGCTACTGGGTTCGCCATCGTCGTTCGCCCGGAACTCCAACCTATCGGCTCCCAACATGTAGGCATAGCACACATGACGGGCATCAAAGTATTTCTTCCTGTACTCAGCGATGATCTCCTTGACCTGAGAAACATCGGTTACAGGATGCGCAAAAGCGAGGAACTTACTACGCTTTTCGGTGTAGTAGCCCTCGCTGATGGTTTTGATGGTTTTGAATTCGTCGGTCATAATCTAGTAAATCTAGTGATACTAGTATTACTAGTTAACTAGTTACACTAGTTTATGTATCACTAACCCGGAACGGAGCTTCGGCTCAAACCAGGTGGCCTTTGGCGGCATGATCTTACCGCTGTCGGCAATGTCCATGATCTGCTGCATGCTGACAGGATAAAGGGCAAGGGCTGTACGCATCTCACCACTGTCAACGCGGCGCTTCAGCTCACCCAGTCCGCGGAGTCCGCCCACGAAGTCGATACGGTTGCTGGAACGGAGGTCCTTGATATCCAGAATCTCGTCGAGGATAAGACGACTGGAGATATCTACGTCGAGCACACCGATGGGATCGTCATTATTGTAGGTTCCTTCTTTGGCTACCAAACTATACCACTCGCCATCGAGATACAAGGAGAACTCGTGCAGCTTGGCGGGCTTGTAGATCTCACTACCCTTCTTCTCCACGATGAAGTTCTTCTTCAGGGCCTCGATGAATTCGGCGGAACTCATTCCGTTCAGGTCCTTGATCACGCGGTTATAGTCGAGAATGGTGAGCTGACTGGCCTGGAAACATACGGCCATGAAGAAGTTATATTCTTCATCCCCCTTGTGGTTCGGATTCTGCTTCTGCTTCTCGGCACCTACGAGGGCGGCGGCAGCAGAGCGGTGATGACCGTCGGCAATGTACAGAGACGGCATCTTGGCGAATTCATCGGTGATGGTATCAATATCCTGCTGGTCGGAAATCACCCAGAACTGATGACGGAAGCCATCAACAGGAGCAATGAAATCATACTCTGGTTCTGTGGCTGCATAGCGCATAATGAGCGTATTGAGTACGCTGTTGTCGGGATAAGCAAAGAACACCGGCTCGATATTCGCATTGTTGATGCGCACATGCTTCATACGGTCTTCCTCCTTGTCGCGACGAGTCAGCTCGTGCTTCTTGATGTTTCCTTTCTGGTAATCATCGGTATGGGCACACACCACGAGTCCGTACTGTGTCTTCCCATTCATAGTCTGTGCATATATATAATAATGTTCGCACGCGTCTTGAACCAGCCAACCCTTATCCTGGAACTTCTTGAAGTTCTCGGCAGCCTTCTCGTACACTTTAGGATCATACTCAGATGTGCCTACAGGGAAATCAATCTCGGGTTTGATAATGTGGTAGAGACTCATCTCATTGTCGCCAGCCTCTGCCCTCGCCTCTTCGCTGTCAAGAACGTCGTAAGGACGACTCTCCACTTTCTCCACCAACTCTTTCGGTGGACGGATACCTTTAAACGGTTTAATGATTGCCATAATGTAATAAAGTATTAAAAACTGGCTGCAAAAATACGCAAAAAATACGAAATCTCAAAATGTTATGAAAGACATTTCCATTTTTGTTTGGTTAGTTCGGAAAAACACACTATTTTTGCAACAGATAACTAACAATTAACAATATGAATAAGTATTTTACCTTATTATTCAGCGTGTTCCTAATGACTGGCATTCAGGTTAAAGGACAAGATTTTGAGTCGGCTACCAATGCCGTCAAGAACATGGGTGTTGGCTGGAACATGGGTAATACCCTTGATGCCAACAACGGCTCGTTACAAGGTCTGGATTCCGAGACCTATTGGGGACAGCCCGTCACAAGACCGGAACTGATGAAGATGATGAAGGATGCAGGATTCGGAGCTATCCGTGTACCTGTTACCTGGTATAACCACATGGACACTAACAACAAGGTGGATGAGGCATGGATGCGACGCGTTCACGAAGTTGTTGACTATGTCATCGACCAAGGACTGTATTGCATCCTCAATGTGCATCATGACACAGGAAATGGTGACAGTCATTGGCTGCATGCCAGTATGTCTGTGTATAACAGTCAGAAAGACCGCTACGAATCGCTCTGGAAACAGATTGCTGAGGAGTTCAAGGATTACGGTGAGAAGTTACTGTTTGAGAGCTATAACGAAATGCTCGACAAGTATAACTCGTGGTGCTTTGCCACCTTCAACACCTCATCTCGTTATATCGCCAGTGATGCTGCTGATGCCTACGAGGCCATCAACAGCTTTGCGCAGAGCTTTGTGAATGTGGTACGTGCCACAGGTGGGAACAATGCCAAACGTAACCTGATTGTCAACACCTATGGTGCTTGCAATGGCTATGGTACTTGGAACAATCACCTGAAAGACCCGCTGAAGGAGATGAAGTACCCGGATGACACCACCACTGGACACATTGCTTTCCAGGTGCATGCCTACCCCTCGATTGTCAACACGAACAACAGCGGTCAGATTACGGGTAACCGTTCCATGAACGAGATCAAGAGCGAGATTGATGATATGGTGAATGCCCTTAAGACTCACCTGGTTGCCAAAGGCGGTCCGGTGATCATCGGCGAATGGGGTACCAGTAATGTGGATAATGAAGAAACCGACTACGATGCACGTCGTGATCTGATGTTCCAGTTCTGTAACTATTTTGTACAGAAGTGCAAGGAAAACGATATGGCCACGTTCTATTGGATGGGACTGTCGGATGGTATAGCACGTTCGTTCCCAGCATTCACGCAACCTGATCTGGCAAAGACCATTCTCCAGACTTATCATGGAACTAGTTTCAATCCTGTATTGCCTGATGCCTCCAATTACGGATTTTCATGTACTGTAAACTTTACCAACCAGTGGGGAGAGTTATATCTTTATAACGGTAAGAGTTTTACTTCATCCGATTACAAGAACATCATTCTTGAACTTGAGAATGCTCCCGCTGCTGATCTGTTGCAGTGGAAGGTATATAGCTCAAAGTATCCTAATGGCTACACCAGTAATATTACTTCAGCCGTCAGTACATTGACCTTTGCTGCCAATATGGGTACGATATCAAAGATTACCTTGCAATGCAAGCAAAACAGTGGTACTGTGAGAGTAAACAGCGTGAAACTTACAAGAAAGAGTGACGGTAAGGAGATAACCAGTAATCCAAGCGTAGCATGGAACTGTACCATCAGTGATCTCGAAATCTATTCTACCGGCATCAACCGTATTATTATGGATCCTGTTAAGACCAATGGTTACATCTACGACCTGACTGGCCGTCGTCTATTGCAACGACCTCAGAAAGGTATCTATATCCAGAATGGAAAGAAGATAGCCATTCGATAAGCTACAGTAGCTTATCGAATAGAAACTGTGTACCATTAGCAGACACTATATAGGAACCACCTGGAACTGCAGTAACATAACACGAAAGGCATAAAAGTAAAATACAGTTTCACTTTTATGCCTTTCGTGTTCAGCAATATTTCATTGAACCTTGGTTATGATTCTTCTACATGAGACTTTGTGTAGCGCCAACCTATCCAAAAACAAAGCATCCCAAGAAGAAAGTAAAATACGGCTTCCTTCATATCATCAAAAATGATATAAGACAAGAAAGCGAATATTACAATAATAATACCAAGGTATATTCTTTTTAGGTGCTTATTCATTATTAAATGATTTGAAAAGACGTGCTAATGTCTCACTGCACCAGTTGAATCATGATATTACTTATTCACTTGGAACTTCGTATCACCATCTTTGAAGAAGGCGTTGATCTGCTTGGCGGCAGCAATACCGGCATTGATGTTTGCCTCTGCTGTCTGAGCACCCATCTTCTTCGGAGTTGAGAAGTAACGTCCTTCGAACTTTGCGAACTCATCATTAGCATCGGGCATGATGTCGGTGACGAACTTCAGGTCCTCACGCTCTGCCATCAGCTTAATCAGCTCAGGCTCGTTAATCACTTCCTTACGAGCGGTGTTCACCAGGATACCACCCTTCTTCATCTTACCTACGAGAGCGTAGTTGATGCTCTGCTTGGTCTCGGGAGTAGCGGGGATGTGCAGAGAAACCACATCACAGGTCTCGAAGAGTGCGTCCTGATTAGCAACGGCGTGTACACCAGCCTTCTCAATGACCTCTGCAGGACAGTAGGCGTCGAAAGCATAAACATCCATACCAAAGCCCTTGGCGATGCGAGCCACGTTACGACCTACATTACCGAATGCCAGGATACCCAGTTTCTTACCGAGCAGCTCGGAACCGCTCTTACCATTGTAGAAACCACGAACGGCCATCACCAACAGACCGAATACCAACTCGGCAACGGCATTGGCGTTCTGACCGGGAGTGTTCTCAGCTACTACGTTATGTGCGGTAGCGGCAGCCAAGTCGATGTTATCGTAACCAGCACCGGCACGAACAACAATCTTCAATTGCTTGGCAGCGTCGAGGACCTCAGCGTCCACCTTATCCGAACGGATAATCATGGCGTCAGCATCCTTCACAGCGTCCAACAACTGGGCTTTCTCAGTATATTTCTCGAGCAGCGCAAGTTCGTTGCCTGCTCCCTCAATCTCTTTGCGAATACCCTCGACAGCAGCGGCTGCGAAAGGCTTTTCTGTTGCTACAAGAATCTTCATGTTCTTCTATTTTACTGCAATAATAATATTAATAATAAGCCAAATGCTAATCAGTAACGGAAGTATTGTAAAGAATACATAATGAAGTACATTCCCCCACTTATCTCCAAACAGTCTTTTCGTTAGATTCAACGTCAAAAGGTATTTCCCTTTGCCAGCCAGTTTCATGATGAGTGTGAACAAACCATAAACCAGAGCCACTAAAGCAATACCCGCCAAGAGTATCAGTAAGAGGAATGGGATCAACATATTAGTGCTTTGCCTCGAACTCCTTCATGCAAGCTACGAGAGCGTTGCAGCCTTCGATGGTCTGGGCGTTGTAGCAAGAAGCACGGAAACCACCCACTGAACGGTGACCCTTCACACCAACCATACCCTGTGATACAGCGAAGTCGAGGAAGTCCTTCTCCAGTTCCTTGTACTCTGGAGCCATCACGAAGCAGAGGTTCATCAGTGAACGATCCTCTTCCTTGGCTGTACCCACAAACATCTTGTTGCGGTCGATCTCACCATAGACGATCTCAGCACGCTGGTGAGCCAGCTTATCCATAGCCTCTACACCACCCTGCTTCTTGATCCAACGCAGGTTCTCAAGAGCAGAATAGATAGGAACAACTGGAGGAGTATTGAACATAGAACCCTTATCAACATGTGTACGATAGTCGAGCATGGTAGGAATCTCACGGGGAGCCTTGCCCAGTGCATCGTCCTTCACAATCACGATGGTAACACCAGCCATGGCCAGGTTCTTCTGGGCACCAGCATAGATAGCATCGTACTTTGCTACGTCGATAGGACGACTGAAGATATCTGATGACATATCAGCAATCAGGCGAACGGGAACATCCAGATCCTTGCGGATTTCAGTACCGTAGATGGTGTTGTTGGTAGTGATGTGCAGATAGTCTGCATCAGCAGGTACCGACCAGCCCTTCGGAATGAAAGTATAGTTGGCGTCAGCTGAAGAAGCCACCTCTACTACCTCACCAAACAACTTAGCTTCCTTCATGGCCTTCTTTGCCCAAACACCGGTGTTCAGGTAAGCAGCCTTCTTGATCAGGAAGTTGTAAGGAATCATACAGAACTCGAGTGATGCACCACCACCGAGGAAGATCACGGAGTAACCCTCAGGGATGCTAAGCAGCTCTTTAACGAGAGCCACAGCCTCGTCAACAACGGGCTGGAAATCTTTTGCACGGTGGCTGATCTCCATCAGAGAGAGACCAGAGCCATTGAAATCAAGACACTGTTTTGCCGTGTTCTCAATCACTTCGCGGGGAAGCATAGAGGGACCAGCATTAAAGTTGTACTTCTTCATTTGATTGCTTCTAATTTGATTGCTTTTTATATGATTTATTAATTGGCTGCGAAATTACACATTTTGTATGAATTGGCCAAATTATTTGACTTAAATTACATAAAATCTTTGTTCAAGGTTACAAATTGTCAAGTTGACATATCAAAATGCGATACTTGTTGCTATTTGACGGATTCAACTATTGTTTTGATGCCTTTAATCTTCTCTCCACGTGTTAATGCTAACACAGTGTTCAGTTTCTCACGAACGATGGCCACATACGAATACCGTTCCTTGACATCGATCTTACCGATATCATCTACAGTGACGCCGCCTTTCTTGCAGAGGAAGCCTACAATGTCGCCTTTGGAAATCTTATCCTTCTTGCCTTTTCCGATATAAAGGGTTGTCATTCTGGGCTGTGCTGGCGCGGGAAGTTGTTGCGGTAAGGGATAGTCGACCTGCTCTTCTTCCACGTACGAAGGAATGTTCTCACCAGGACCAAGAACGAAGAAGGTACGTCCCTCCTTATCCCAACGGGCTGTTCGTCCTACACGATGCACATAGGCGTCTTCTGTCTCGGGCAGATGATAATGGATGATGTTCTCAATGTCGGGGATATCTAGACCGCGCGAAGCCAGGTCGGTACATACAAGTACGTTGGCCGATCCGTTACTGAACTTATACAACGCATCCTCACGCATCTTCTGGTCGAGTCCGCCATGGAACATACTGATGGCGAAACCCTGTTGCCGCAGATAGTCGGCTGCACGTTCCACGCTCTCCCTGTAGTTCAGGAACACCACACTGCTCTTCTCTCCGATATGTCTGAGCAGCTTACTCACTGTTTCGAGCTTATCCTTATCCGGACTCTTTACCTTATATATATTTACGCGCGATGAAATCTGAGCGGTTTCATCGATGTAATTGATACGTTTCGTCTTTCCGAGATTCACGAATTGCGGTATCTCTTCAGCATCGGTTGCCGACAGCAGGATATGACGAATATCCTGAGGAAGCTTCGATAGCACCTCACTCATCTCATCACGGAATCCCATGGCGAGACATTTGTCGAATTCATCGATGACCAGCCATTGCACATTGTTCACGGGAAAGTTCTCCTTGGTGAGATGGTCATTCAAACGACCAGGGGTGGCAAAAACAATCTGCGGCTTCACCTCACGGATTCGTCGGTGCTCATCCATCGTGGGTCGTCCACCATAGAGCGCCATGGTACGCAAGCCGCTACCCAGGTCCTTCAGGACACCAGCCGACTGCAGTGCGAGCTCTCTACCAGGTACGAGGACAATGGCCTGTACGCCGTCCTGCGCAGGATCGATGCGCTCCACCAGCGGGAGCAGATAAGCCAATGTCTTACCGCTACCTGTAGGAGAAAGGACAACGATATCACGATCAGTATGCAGCACCGCATCAGAGGTGTCGAGCTGCATCTGACTCAACGATTCCACACCAAGTCTTCCAAGAACCTTATCCATACGATTAACCCTCTTCCTCAACCACTGGTATGTGCTCGTTCAAGAAATCGTAGAACATCTGCATGGCCTTTTTGGTGGCATGCTCCAGGTTCTTGTCACGACCGTCATCCTCTTCGAGCTTAAATGTAATGATTTCATCGGGTGTTCCGCAGGCCAGCCAAATCGTTCCCACGGGAATATCCTTCGTTCCTCCGCCAGGTCCGGCATATCCTGTTGCCGATACGGCAAAGTCAACATCCAGTATATGACAGGCGCCTTTCACCATCTGACGGGCCACTTCCTCACATACTGCCGTCTGTTCCTCAATAACCTGATGATCAACGTTCAGGAGTTTTTCCTTGATTTCATCGGCATACGACACGATGCTTCCCTTGAAATAGTTGGAGGCACCGGGTGTGGAGATGATTGCCTCGGCAATACGACCGCCAGTACAACTCTCAGCAGTACCCACGCTCTTCCCTTTCTCGTAGAGCAGTCGACTGATTTCACGACTGAGGATTCTGTTTTCTAATTCCATATTCTTTCTTTTATGAGTAATGGTGGTTAATGATTTACTTGAACGTAACCTTACTGAACGCAGGTTTATCGATAGAACAGAAGTCTTTGTCAGCATACTTAAAGTACGCCGTGATTCCAATCATAGCGGCATTGTCGGTAGTATAGCTGAACTTCGGGATGTATATCTTCCATCCGTAGCGCTTGGCATGATCGTGGAAAGCATTGCGAAGACCGTTGTTGGCAGATACACCACCTGCCACGGCCACATGTTTGATACCGGTCTGCTTCACAGCCAGCTTCAGTTTCTTCATCAGGATGTCAACAATGGTGAACTCCAGACTGGCAGCCAGGTCTTCCTTATGGTGCTCCACAAAGTCGGGATCCTCCTTGATCCAATCGCGGAGGTTATACAGGAAACTGGTCTTCAAGCCACTGAAGCTATAGTCCAAACCAGGGATATGTGGTTCAGAGAACTTGTAGGCATGCGGATTACCCTGTCGTGCCAGCTTGTCGATGATCGGACCGCCGGGATAACCGAGTCCCATCACTTTCGAGCACTTGTCGATAGCCTCGCCTGCAGCATCATCGATGGTCTGCCCTAACACCTCCATGTCGTTATAGGCATTCACCTTCACGATCTGCGAGTTACCGCCGCTTACCAACAGACAGAGGAATGGCAATGGCGGAGCCGTCTGGTCGTCCTCGTGTTCCTTGATGAAATGGGCCAACACGTGTCCTTGCAGGTGGTTCACGTCAATCATGGGAATGTCCAGACTGCGTGCCAATCCTTTGGCGAAGCTCACACCTACTAGCAGCGAACCCATTAAGCCCGGTCCTCGGGTAAAGGCAATAGCCGTGAGCATCTCTTTGGTGATTCCTGCCCGCTTGATGGCCTGATCAACCACAGGCACCACATTCTGCTGATGGGCGCGTGACGCCAGTTCCGGTACCACACCACCATAGGCTTCATGCACCGCCTGCGATGCAGTCACATTACTCAACAGCACGTCGTTCCTGAGTACTGCAGCCGATGTATCATCACAGCTGCTCTCAATCGCCAATATGTATATATCCTTATTTTCCAATTTTCAATTCTTCAATTCTTCAATCTTTCAATTCTGCAATTAGTACGTAAGTACTTCAACTCCCTGCTCGGTCATCAGGAATGTATGTTCCCATTGAGCACTCGGTTTCTCATCCTCGCTGATCACCTCCCATCCGTACGGGTCTTCAGCATCAATGAACACGCGCCATGTACCCATATTCACCATCGGCTCGATGGTAAACACCATACCCGGAACGAGCAGCATACCCGTACCCTTCTTACCGTAATGCACGATATCCGGTTCTTCATGGAACTTGTTTCCAACACCATGACCACAGAGGTCGCGCACAATACCGTAGTGGTATTTCTTCGCATGTTTCTCTATCGCATGACCGATATCGCCTACAAAGCAATAAGGCTTCGCGGCCTCGGCACCAATCTCCAGACACTCCTTGGCCACACGCACCAGCTGTTCCTTCTCAGGGGTAGTCTTACCGATGATGAACATCCTGGAGGCATCTGCATAGTATCCGTCCAGACAGGTGGTGCAATCCACGTTGATGATATCCCCCTCTTCGAGTATATCATCAGCCTTGGGAATACCATGGCACACCACTTCGTTGATACTCGTGCAGACACTCTTGGGGAATCCCTCGTAGTTCAGCGGAGCAGGCGTGGCACCATGCGCTATGGTATAGTTATGTACGATTTCATCGATTTCCAGCGTACTCATTCCCTCATGGATCTTCGCAGCCACCTCGTCCAAAACGCCCGTATTCACCACACCGGCCTTTCGTATTCCCTCAATTTGCTCAGCCGTCTTGATCAGATCCCTTGTAGGAACCAGTTTTCCTTTTCCTTCCCAGTACATCACCTGCTTGTCAAGCTCAGTCAGCGGTTGACCAGGAATCATATGCCATCTTCTCTTTTTCATACGTTCATATTATATTATACTGTCGATTCATTTCAGATAGTTATAAATCTCGCCCGTCCAGTCGCTGCCGTTCTCAGGACAGAAGGTATGAATGCCCATCTCAGCAGCCATGGCAACGTTCCTCGGACCGTCATCCACGAACAGGGTCTCTTCAGGTTTGATACCTTCTTTCTCCAGCACATAACTGAAGAAATACTCCGAAGGCTTCAATGTCTTTACCCGATAGCTCATATATGTTGCATCGAAATAATGATGAATAGAATGACTCATTCCATCGAATTCCTCACTCTCTGCCCAGTCCATCATGAACGGATTCGTGTTAGACAACAAGATAAGTCGGTAGCCCTCTTTCCGCAGCTTCTTCAACACTTCAAGGTTCCTCATGGGAAGGTCGGCCCTGTAGCCCAGCCAGCAATGCTTGCATTCAGCAAAGGACACCTCACGACCCACCATTTCACCGAGCGCCAGACGGAATTCCTCTGCCGTAATCTTCCCCTCTTCCAAGTCGCCGAAGATACCCGTCTGCGTATAGGGATCCAGCTGTTTCTCCGCATCCTTCACACCCAGTTCCTTGAACCGTTTCACCCCATCCGGATGAGAGAGTGTCATGATCACGCCACCTAAGTCGAACAAGATATTCTTTATCATGATTCTTCAAACAGATTCAATTTATTCTTACGCGCCTCCTCAATGGGCAGCAGCTCTTCCTGCTCCTTCCTGTAGTCGTCACGCAGCTGTTCATACTTCTCGTTGAGCTCTTTCTCCAGTTTCTGCTCCTCCTTACTGTTCATGAACCGTGCAGCAATGAGCGCGTTCTGCGACGCATCCTTCAGCCACACCACCGGTCCGCCATACACCGGAGCAATCTTCAGGGCCACATGCAGCTGACTCGTTGTAGCGCCTCCTATCATGATAGGAGTTTGCAGTCCGGCCTTGGTGAGCTCATTGGCCACGTTCACCATCTCCTCCAGACTCGGCGTAATCAGTCCGCTAAGTCCGATGAGATCGACCTTTTCCTCGATCGCCTTCTTCACAATCTGGTCGGCAGGCACCATCACACCCATGTCAATCACCTCATAGTTATTACAAGCCATGACCACAGCCACGATGTTCTTACCGATATCATGCACATCACCCTTCACGGTTGCCAGGAGGATCTTTCCCGCCTTGTGCGCCTCTCCCCCTTTGTTCTCTGCTTCGATAGCAGGCTCAAGTACCGAAACCGCCCGTTTCATCGTTCTGGCGGTCTTCACCACCTGTGGCAGGAACATCTTTCCCGCCCCGAACAGTTCACCCACGGTGTTCATACCCTTCATCAGCGGACCTTCGATGATATCCACGGGATGTGGATACACCTGTAATGCTTCCTTCAGATCTTCCTCCAGATAGTCAGGAATACCTTTGATCAAGGCATGCGAAAGGCGCTCCTCAACAGACAACATACGCCACGACTCCTTTTCGGTTGTTTGCTTTATTCCGTTCCCCTCGGCAGGTGCGTTACTTTTTTTTTCCTCCGCCTCGGCCATCAGTCGGTTTGCCAGCTCCACCAGATCATCCGAAGCACCCTGTCGTCTGTTCAACACGACATCCTCCATCAGTTGAAGCTGTTCTTGAGGAATATCGCTGTAAAGTACTTTCGTTGCGGGATTTACAATAGCGAAGTCCATTCCCTGCTGGATGTTATGATAGAGGAATACCGCATGCAGGGCCTCACGGATATAGTTGTTTCCACGGAAGGAGAAGCTCAGGTTACTCACACCGCCGCTTACATGCGCACCGGGAAGGTTCTTACGTATCCACGCTGTCGCCTTGATGAAGTCGGCTGCATAGCTTTCATGCTCCTCCATACCTGTAGCAATGGCCAGTACGTTGGGATCGATGATGATGTCCAAGGGGTTCATGCCCACCTTCTCAGTCAGGATCCTATATGCCCGTTCAGCGATCTCTATGCGCCGTTCGTAGCTCGTGGCCTGTCCCTTTTCATCGAAGCACATCACCACCACGGCAGCCCCATAGCGCATCACATCCTTGGCATGCTGGATGAACACCTCCTTCCCTTCCTTCAGGGAGATACTGTTCACGATACACTTACCCTGCACGCACTGCAGTCCTGCGGTAATCACCTCCCACTTACTGGAGTCGATCATCACAGGCACCTTGGCGATATCCGGCTCAGCAGCAATCATATTCAGGAAGTTCACCATCTCGGTCTTGGCATCCAGCAGACCGTCATCCATGTTGATGTCTATCACAAGGGCGCCATCCTCCACCTGCTTACGGGCGATGGACATGGCCTCTTCGTATTTCTTCTCCTTGATGAGTCGGAGGAACTTTCTGCTGCCCGCCACATTACAGCGTTCACCCACATTGATGAACGTATTCACGGTCAGCTTTTCCAGTCCTGAGAGCCACAGCTCGTTGGGGCGTTCCACAGGAACATGCGGTTTCTTTCCTAACGCCAGTTCAGCATATCTCCTGATGAAACCGTCGTCTGTTCCGCAGCACCCACCCACGATGTTCACCAGTCCTTCGTCGATGAATTCGCCTATTTGCGGTGCCATCGACTCCGCCGTCTCGTCGTACAAGCCCATCGAGTTCGGCAGTCCGGCATTAGGATAAGCACTGATATAATAAGGCGCTATCCTTGCCAGCTCCTTGAGATAGGTCTTCATCTGTCTGGCACCGAACGAACAGTTCAGTCCTACGGAGAATATGGGATAGGATGAGATGCTGGCCAGGAACGCCTCCAAGGTCTGACCGCTCAGGGTTCGTCCTGCCAGGTCGCTCACGGTGGCCGAAAGCATGATGGGCAGCTGCAGCTGATGCTTCTCCATCATCTGGATTGTAGCATCGATAGCTACCTTCGCATTCAGCGTATCAAAGATGGTCTCGATAAGAATTGCGTCAACACCGCCCTCCATCATGGCTTCCACCTGTTCGCAATAGGCGGCGAACAATGTCTCGTAGGTCAGCTCGCGGGCTGCCGGATTACTCACGTCGGCACTCATCGAGCAGGTCTTGGTGGTAGGACCGATACTGCCGCATACAAAGCGTGGCTTTTCGGGCGTGGAGAAAGCATCGGCCACCTTACGGGCAATGCGCGCTCCCTCGTAAGCCATCTCATGGGCAAACGGCTCCATATGGTAGTCGGTCTCGCTGATGCGCTGACTGCTGAACGTGTTCGTGGTAATCATGTCGGCACCAGCCATCAGGTATTTCCTGTGGATATCCTCGATGACGTCAGGCCGGGTCAGGTTCAGGATATCGTTGTTTCCCTTCATCTGGAAAGGAGGAAGAGAAGAAACCGACTGGCGCAGGTCTTCTCTCCAGAAATCATCTTCCTGAAGACCGTATGTCTGAATCATGGTACCCATGGCACCATCGAGAATCAGAATCCGTTCCTTGATACAATCTTGTATAGACTTCATGTCATTTCACATTCACCGATTTCATCGCGCGGTCCATCTCACGTCTGTCCTCCTTCTCTTTCATCGTGGCGCGCTTATCGTATTGTTTCTTACCACGGCAGAGGGCTATATCCACCTTCGCTCTACCCTTGTCGTCGATAAACACCAACGTGGGTACAATGGTGTAGCCGGGTTGCTTGGTGGCGTTCTCCAGATGTCTTATCTCGCGCTTGGTCAGCAGCAGCTTCCTGTCGCGCTTACTCTCGTGGTTATTATATGAGCCGTAGAAATACGGACTGATATTCATGCCTTTTACCCACATCTCGCCGTTGATGATATGACAATAGGTATCCACAAGGGAAGCCTTTCCCATGCGAATACTCTTGATCTCAGTGCCTGTAAGGACGATGCCGGCGGTGTAGGTCTCCACGAAGAAGTATTCAAACGAAGCCTTCTTGTTCTTGATACTTACCGGACTTTTCTTCCTGAGCAATTCTTCTTCCTTGTTCATGTCATCCTATTCTATTCTTCCGAACTGTTCAATATGGTCATCCACATAATGGGCAACCTCAGCGGTCCATTCTTCCTCGTTCTCCACGAACTCATCGTCGTAATCATCAAACGCCGGGAACTGCTCGAAGAGCGCCATGAACTCATCGTCGGTGCAGTCTTTCTCTATCTCCTCGTGCGTCTTACCATACAGTCCTCCAACGTTATACACCAGCTTCGAGAGGTCCTTCAACCCCCACTGCTTGATCATCTTGGCAAAGGGATTCCTGAAGAAGAACGGTCCGTAGCCGTTGTGTATCAGCTGTACGAAACCACCGTCCATCACCTCATCGCGCAGGATGCAGTAGGCCAGTAAGGTAATCTGGTCGGCATTCAGCTCGGCCATGGTCTCTGCATTCAGCTCTCCTCCGATGGAAGCATAGATGGCATCGGTGAACACCTTGATAAAGGCATCCATCCCCTCTTCTGCCGCCTGTTGCAGTAATGCGTCCTGGATTACGATCTCTTTCATTATTATAGCTTTTGTAATGCCTGCTTGATATCGTCCAGAATATCTTCCACATCCTCAATACCCACCGAAAGACGGATCAGGTCGGGTGCCACACCAGCCTCTCGCAACTGCTCGTCGCTGAGCTGACGGTGTGTATGACTGGCGGGATGGAGCACGCAGGTGCGGGCATCTGCCACATGGGTAACGATATTAATCATCTCCAGTGAGTCCATCCATTTGATGGCTCTCTCACGGTCGCCCTTCAATCCGAAGGCAATCACACCACACGAACCGTTGGGAAGATATTTCTGTCCAAGCTCGTAATACTTGTCGTCTTTCAGTCCGCAGTAATGCACCCAGGCCACTTCAGGACAGTCGTGAAGGAACTCTGCCACCTTCTGCGCGTTCTTGCAGTGCTGAGCCACACGCAGGTGCAAGGTCTGCAAGCCCATGTTCAGCAGGAACGAGTTCTGCGGAGCGGGAATGGAACCTAAGTCGCGCATCAGCTGGGCCACCAGTTTGGTGGTATAGCCCATCTTACCGAAGGCTTTGACGTATGTCAGACCGTGGTATGAATCATCGGGTGTGCACAGTCCGGGGAACTTCTCGGCATGTGCCAGCCAGTCGAAGTTACCGCTGTCAATCACGGCACCGCCCACCTGAGTGGCCAGTCCGTCCATATATTTCGTGGTGGAATGCGTAACGATATCAGCACCCCACTCAAACGGACGACAGTTAACTGGTGTGGCAAAGGTATTGTCAATCACCAAGGGCACACCGTTGCGATGGGCAACCCGGGCAAACTTCTCGATGTCGAGCACGGCACAACCGGGATTGGAAATAGTCTCACCAAACAACAGCTTCGTGTTCGGCTTAAAGGCTGCCTGAATCTCCTCCTCAGTCGATTCCGGTGAAATGAATGTACACTCAATACCCAACTTCTTCAAGGTAACACCGAAGAGGTTGAAGGTACCGCCATAGATCTCGTTCGACGTAACGATATGGTCGCCAGCCTCGCAGATATTGAATACCGCATAGAAGTTCGCAGCCTGTCCGCTACTGGTCAGCACGCAGCCCACGCCCCCTTCCAAAGCAGCGATCTTGGCTGCCACGGCATCGTTGGTGGGGTTCTGCAGACGGGTATAGAAATATCCTTCTTTCTTCAGGTCGAACAACTGCGCCATCTCGTCAGAGTCGTCATACTTAAATGTCGTACTCTGAATAATCGGCAGTTCAATCGGCTCACCGTTCTTCGCCTTGTATCCAGCCTGCACACACAGCGAGGCCATCCTAAGTTTCTTGTCCATAATCCCTAACTATGTAAAATTTGTGCAAAGGTACGAATAAACGAGCACAAAGCAAAGAAAATCACTATTTTTATTTGCTTTGTCTTCGCAACAATTCCTACAAGCCTAGTTAGACCTACTTATCAGCCTTCTAACACCTTGTTATCAGCCTTCTAACCTATAGAAACCAGCCTAGTTGAAGAACGTTATAAGGCTTGTAAGATTTCAATGGCAAACAGACATTGTGAAAGTGTGAAGGATGGAAATTAAAGAATGCTCCGCTAATACGCCTAATTGACTTATGATCAACAAGTTGTTGGCGGAGGAATTTAAGGATATTTCTCCGCCCCGATTCTCCTGGTAATCATGTGATTACATTGATATAGCGGAGGAATACCTTCACTCCATCAATTCTACCCCATATATATAATAATTGCAAATGTTATTATCCATCCTAAGACTGTTGCCTGAACAAATCTGTCTTTTAGCAACACCTTGGTCGGATTACCACTTTTAACGTCAACAATAGTTATTTGCAGATAGCGAATAATACCTGCAAGTACAAAAACACTTGTTACGTATAAGAAAGAACTATGAAAACGGTTGATTACCTCTGGCGAAACAGTATACATGATATAGCATACCATCGTAATGCTTGCTATAACACCAATCACCAGATTCATAAACGGAAGGTTGTATCTTACGATACTGTTTCTTGCTTTTACATGAGTCTTCTCAAACATCACCACATCATCCCTACGTTTGGAAAAAGCCAAAAGAAGAGCTAACAGGAAAGTCATTAGAATCATCCAGTGCGACAAGAAAACACATGTGACCATAGCACCTGCTATGATTCTGAGTACAAATCCAACGGCTATGATAAAGACATCGATGATGGCTATATGCTTGAGTCGGATGCAATACGCAATGTTTATCAAAAGATAAAGCAGATCGATTACAAATACATGACAAACATCAACTCCTGTTTGCCATGGGAAAATGCAGATAACAAAGATGGAGCTAATGACACAGAAAACCATTAACAGTAATGCTTTTCTTTTACTGACTTCGCCACAAGCTATAGGACGAGACTTTTTCTTTGGATGTAATTTATCAGATTCTGCATCACAAATATCATTAAGACAATATATGCCGCTTGAAGCAAGACAAAAAGCGAAAGCCATAGCAATCGCCGACAATAGCAATTGCATATTGAATAAGCTACCATTGAAAAACAGCGGTAGAAGCACAAAACTGTTCTTGATCCACTGCTGAGGACGAAGGATCTTGATGATTGGTTTCATCATGGCTTATTGCTATTGTATTGAGGTTTCTTTACTATCTTGTACACTTTCAGTCCGACCGACGTGCTTTCTGCAACCATAACGGTCTGTAATGAATCCGATTCATGAATGCTATGATAATAGTCATACAAATGACTTACACCATAATCAGAATTCTTTGGGGGAAGAATCACGTATTCAATATCCTTGGGAATATATCGAGTGGGATATACACCTAAATAATAGGCTCTGCTTCCCAGTTTTTCCATTTCATAGAACACAGAAAAAGGTGCCACGACGCATTTGTTTTTCAGCATAGTACATCTACTTATGAAAGCTTTTGTCATCGAATAGTTATCCTGTAGAATGGAGTGAGCCAACCCTTTAGCAGAGATAAACAGCAAAACTAATCCAATAATGAGATGACTGATACGACTTTCCGTAAATCCTACAAGAATGACCAATAATAGAAATAAGGGAATATATGCCATCCAATAGTAGTAATCAGGAAAGCGACCTGCCAGATTCATCAACAAAGGAATCGACAACACAAAAACAAGAAGAAGCTTCATCATGACGTATAATGAACAACTTTTCAGTTTCTTATGTTCTGAAAGAAGGACAAATAAGATCACCACCAACAAAGCCACATAAGAAGGATGTGTGTAGATTGTCATGATGCGACTATAGAACGGAACGTCTGTTGTGTTATTGGCAATCTTTTCCAGGAAGAGAGAGAAGTCTATTCCCAAGAAATCACCTAACACGGGTATACTTATCATCGCCAGATTCATTAGCGTATTTGAATAGGATAACATGTTTACAACAAATGCTATCAGATGACCATGGCAGGCCATGAAAGCACATACCAACAAGAAGCCGATGAAAGTGCCGAATACCGTCAAAACAGTTACTCTCTTCACACTTTCACGTTGGTCTTTTAACATAAGATAAGCCAAGAAAATAAGGATATACAGACAAACAACTTCCTGTATTCCAGACACAGCAAGAAGGACTGACAATAAGACAATAATAGTCCATCCTTTTTTGTTGTTCTTTATGATGCAAATCATCTCACTTACAATCCACACAAGAATAGCAGCACCCAGCAAATCGGGTCTACCATTACTGTACATGTAAATCATGTCTTCAGTACACCATAATAGCATGATAAGCAGACCTATCTGTTTCATTGACAAATGAGTTCCCAGCTGCCTGCAGATCCTTAGTATCCCCAATCCTATAAGCTGCGTCATTATTAAGTTCAAAGAACGACAGGCAATCAACGTCGTTCCAAAAACATTCATCCACAAAACCATTATCATAGTGTACAAAGGGGGATACAGCAGGAAAGGTTCTTGTTTGGCAACAGAATACCATGCATTGGTTGTCCACCCCTTACCATTCATAAAATGCATGGCCGTATCTGTGAACATCACCTCATCAACCCACGGAACCACATTTGAAAGGTGCGACATGGCCAAGCCCATCATCAGGAATGAGAGGCTGAAATAGACTAATCGTTCTACACGATTCATATCAAAAGTCGTTTACTACACGATTTTTTACTTCGTCACTCTGATACTGCCGACGGTTTTGTTTCAGACGGGCGCCCCAGTTGTAAGTAAGTGTCAGACGAAGTTGACGGTAATTGAACGTGTTGTCAAAGTCCATTACCGTATTTCCTAAATACTCTGTTCCTTTAATATGTGAGGCAAACAAATTACGACAAGTTAATCCAAGTGTAAGTCGATCCTTCCAGAAGCGGTATTGTAATCCCACATCAGCCATATACCGGGCATGAAGAGTCTTTGTGACATCTTTCTCTTGTGAACTGAAGGTGAAATTGAAGTTCGCTGTCCATCTGCGGTCTTGATCAAAGAAAAAAGAAGTCTGAAGCACACCTGTATAACTCCATCCTTTCATGCCTGGTAAGGTGTATATTCCGTCGCCTGTGGTCTTGCTCCAATATACGCCCTGCATCAGAATGGCGTTTAACCATCTCAAACGGTCGAAATAGTAGAATGAATTTATGCCAAAGATTTGTTCATCCACGATATTATCCCATGTCATAAAAGTAGTATGACTATAACCTAGACAAGAGACTTGAGCCATACGATTTGGCTCGAAGGCATAGAAAAAGTCAAAACTCAGTACTCCTTTGTAAGTGTACCCCATCATCACCTTGTATAGATAAGTGGGCTTAAGGAAAGGATTGCCCGTTGTGCTATGATAAGCATCGTTACATAAGGTATCGGGATTTACGTTGATAATGTTTGGCCGGGTAATACGACTGCTGAAACTCAAGTTTAGCGAGTGGTCGTGGTTTGGTAAGTATCCAATACTGAGTGAAGGGAAAAGTCTGTCATATTGCGTATGATGTACAGCATCGTAACCGCCGTTTGCCATCCTGTGCCCTGTCGTCCATGTCCGTTCATAGCGCCCACCGATATTGAAAGACAGTTTCTCGCCCAACTTCCCGTTATATTCAGTATATGCAGACAATACTTGCTCATCATAGATGAAATCGCTTGTCTGATGATAGTCTGGGGTCCATGAATAGATAAGTTTACGGCGACTTCGTGTTGAGGAATATTGAGCTCCTAACATAAAGTTACTGATATTGGCATCTATTTTTGCAGAATAGTTACTGACGGTTTGTGCGATATTATTCTGGTAGTAAAAGTCATCAGGAGTGCTTCCTGGAAGAACGTTCAGGGCTTCAGATTTGCGGTTGTCACCCATCGACATATGGTAATAGTCCAGATTATAGTCTATCTTCGCACCTTTATCATTCAGTTTATGAGAGGCATTCGTGTTCAGAGCATAGGTCTTGGTGTCCTCAGAGCGACGAGTTTCAGTAGTGACGACATTTGAGCTAAAAGTATCCTTGATGCCATAGATATATTCACCATTCACATCCAAATTACGTTCGCCTTCACTTACCATTGCATATGCTCCAAGGTTAAGACGATTGGAAGCATTGTAGTCTATCTGCCAACGAGCCGTATAGTTATCATTCTTGATGTGTCCGTTATCAATGTTCTCTCGTGTTCTATTGTCAAGCATTATGGTGTTTGTCTCTTTGTAACGATTGTTGTTCCATGTTCCTGATACGTTTACGGAAGTTGAAACTTTGTCTTTGATATAAATGACATTGGCATTAGCTTCGTTACCTTGTTCTTCGTACTGTGTATGTGCATAGCCTATGGAACCGCCAATATAATTGTTATCTTTCTTCTTCAGGACAAGGTTGATGACACCAGCATTGCCTGCCGCAGAAAACTTGGCATCAGGAGTTTGGATAATCTCTATCTTTTCAATGTCGCTAGCAGGATATGACTTCAGTATCTGCAGCATTTCATTTTGATTCACACGTTGTTCCTTACCGTTAATACAGAAAATGATACCACTGGTACCGAACAGTTTGATGTCATTGTCAGTTAGTAGTATGCCTGGTGCGTAACGCAATAAATCAGTCGCATCGATGGCCCCTAGGATATGGCGAGTATTAAAAACGATTGTCCCCGCTTCACGGTGTAGAATAGGTGTCTGCCCTTTCACTGTCACACCTTTGAGCACTTGCGTTTCTGGCTGCATCTTTATGGTACCCAGTTTAGTGCTCTTGCAGTGCTTGTAAATGGTCTTGTAACCCACAAAGGAGATGCGGACGATAACATCTGGTTGATCAATGGGAATCACAAAGACACCGCTCTCATTGGAGATACCACCACAAAGAAAAGTGCTGTCTGTAGAATGAAGAACGGCAATATTGGCATAAGCAACAGGGTGATTCTTTTCATCGATAATGTTACCTGTCAGATGGTGTTCTGTCTTATGGGTACACTCTACAACAATCACGCTGTCTGTTTCGATAATGCGCATGGGATAGAATCCAACAACTTGTCGTACTGCATCGGGTATGGTACTGTGTTGAATCGTTGTGGTTACTTGAAAATCTTCAAGTTCGTTGTAGATGAAACTCACTTCGTAGCGAGTAGAAGCTGCGTTGAGATCTTTCAGTACCTCAGATAGTGAATGATTCCGATAGGTGCGACTTATCTTTTGGCCCGTTACCTGAAGTACTGATAGACAGAGTAGCAGAATGGTCAGGACTTTCTTCATAGCTACTCAACAATTATTGTTTGCTCATTGAGCGTGATATGGATTTGTTCAAACAGATTCAGCTTTTCCACAACAGTCTGAATAGAATCCTGCATATTCCATGTGAAGAACAATCGAAGGGACTTGGGCTTATCCGAGCTGAAAGAAACTGTGTAGCTATAATGCTTGGCTATCTGGGGAAGAATACTGTCTAAAGGCAGATTGTCGAAAACAACTGGAGAAATGGAAACGATTGTATCGGAAGACTGTTTATGTATCTCAGAGATGGGTGGTTCAACATTGGAGGATTGTGTTTCCACCATGGCTGACTTATTTCCATGGATTCGTACGAAATGAACGGCTGCAATGGCCATTCCGGAAATGAATAACAGACCTATGAAAAAGGCGGCCGCTTTCTGAAGTGAAGAATGAAGAGAGTGCTCTGCCCCTTTAGTAAAGTGCTTTGCATCAAAGTCTTGCCAGGCTGCATCAATAGCTTCCTGACTCTCATTGTACTCTTGTTTTATCAGGGCACGTTTACCTTGTGCCGTTGCCTCCATAAGCGCACGGATTTCAGGGTCGTCCTGCATTTGGCATAGCACCTCGTCTGTAAACTGTTCAGGATGCTCCTGTGCATCCAAGAACATCTTAGTTTTCTCATTCATCTCCATAGCTTATTCTGTCTTGAAATATACCCTTTCAATTGTTCCGTTGCCTGAGCCAGATGCTTATAGACCATCACACGACTGATCCCCATACGGTCTGCTATCTCTTGGTATTTTAAGCCATCGATATGTCGCATCTTAAACACCAGTAATGTCTGTGGCTTCAGTTCACGCTTCATGAATGTCATCAGGCCATCCAACAGATCATCGTCCTCTTCAGAGCTTGTCTTGTCATCAAGTGACTGCGTGTATGCCTGTTCAAAACGCGCATGAACATCCTTGTGCTCCAGCAGGTCTAGACAACGATGACGAACACTGGTCATCAGATAGCCCTCGATATTGCTGGGTGTCAGCATTGTCGGCTTGAGAAGTGAGGCAAAAACCTCACTTACAACGTCGCGCGACTCCTCTTCATCGTAGAGAAGACACCGAGCAAGATTGAGCATTTGAGCGTAGTGCTGTCGGAACAGTTGTTCTATTAGACTTTTGTCCATACACTATTACTGACGGGAGAGGGTTTCAAAATGCTAACCAAAATCCATATATTTATTCACAAAAAATAATCATCGCTTGGAATAAGCCGTTTCACAATGTTGCAAATATAGTGAATTATATGAAATGAAACAAATAAAAGTGGAGAAAAATGATGTATCTAATAGCGACCACCATGATGGAGTTAATTTATACCATCAAAAAAGGACGAGGCGGTTATCCGTCTCGTCCATGTGCCTTAAAACTAGAAACCTTGGAATTCAGGAAAAGATAGAATTATATCCTTCGTTGTTGTTTTTCTGGATTCATCAACATATCCCAGATATCTACAACATGAACAGTATCAGATGATTTCGCATAATAATGAACAATCTTGAATCTATTCATTATTTGACAACTTCGATACTGATGCTTTCTGTCTTTCAACAATGATTCCATCGTATATGATTCAGGGTGTTTTGCAACACGATCTGTAAACTTGATACGTTCTTGCATCCATTTTTGAGAAGTTTTCCTTCCGAATTCGCAAAAGGCATTAAACACGTATTGATCAAAGAGACGATCAGCCTTTAATGTCCACTTTACTGTAGCCATGGATACTTCTTGTATAGATTTGCACGAGACTGTTCTTCTGATATCCAATCACTCCAATCACTATTCTCAGCCTTTTCTATGAATACTTCGGCTTCATCTATACGGGCATTAAGTTCTTCCATAGTATAAGGACCGATACCTGGATCCCAGTTATCGACTACAACATTTTCATCGTCTTTAGGTGCAATGGTATTTGTATATCCACTGTTTACTGCTGTATAGCCAACAGGTGGTTCACTACACTGATTCGCGTCTTGTTCCATCTCTAAGTCTGGATATCTATTATCTTCCATATTATAAGAAATATATTAACGAGTGCAAAGATACAAATTGATTATGGAATTGGCAAGAAATCTATGCAGAAATTCATGAGAAGAGTATGGATTATGAACTCAACCCTAGCCGGATAATAAAAAAAGGACGAGGCGGTTATCCGTCTCGTCCTATAGTTGAAGGGGGAAGATTGTTTTAATACTCAGCCCACGATTTAATGCCGATTTCATCGAGCTTCACGGTGCAGAACGCTTGGATGAAGGCGCTGGCCAAACGACTGTTGGTGATGAGCGGCACGTTCAGGTCGATGGCAGCACGACGGATCTTATAGCCATTGGTGAGCTCATGCGTGGTGAGGTCCTTGGGGATGTTTACCACCATGTCGATCTGGTGCTGATGCAACAGATCCAAAGCCTGCGGCTGCTGGTCGGCTTCCGACGGCCAGTGTACCAAGGTGTTGGCCACACCATTATCGGAGAGGTATTTCGATGTACCGCCAGTGGCATACAGACTGTAGCCATGATCCACCAAAAGACGCGCAGCATCGAGCATTTCTGCTTTCTGTTTAGCCCCACCTGTAGAAAGCAGGATGTTCTTCTTGGGGATGCGATGACCCACTGCCAGCATACTCTTAAGCAAGGCCGTACTGGTATTGTCGCCCAAGCACCCTACCTCACCGGTTGATGACATATCCACACCCAGTACAGGATCCGCCTTCTGGAGTCGGTTGAACGAGAACTGACTCGCTTTGATTCCCACGTAGTCGAGGTCGAACAAGTTCTTGCTCGGCTTCTCTACAGGCAGTCCGAGCATTACTCGAGTGGCAATGTCTATCATATTGATCTTTAGAACCTTACTTACAAACGGGAAAGACCTACTTGCACGCAGGTTACACTCGATAACCATGATGTCGTTATCACGCGCCATGAACTGGATATTGAACGGTCCGCTGATATGCAGCTCCTTGGCAATCTGACGGGTGATGCGCTTGATTCGGCGCACCGTCTCGACATATAGTTTCTGCGGCGGGAACTGAATGGTTGCATCGCCCGAGTGAACACCCGCAAACTCGATATGCTCAGAGATGGCATAGACAATGATCTCACCATCGCGAGCCACCGCATCCATCTCAATCTCCTTCGCATTCTCAATGAACCGACTCACCACTACGGGATGATCCTCACTAACATTCGCAGCCAGTTTCAGGAACCGCTCCAGCTCCTCGCTGTTGGAGCACACGTTCATGGCAGCACCCGAGAGCACATACGACGGGCGTACCAATACGGGGAAGCCCACCTCTTTGATGAACTCATTGATATCCTCCATGCTGGTCAGTGCCCGCCAAGCCGGCTGGTTGATGCCGTTTCTTGTCAGCATGGAAGAGAACTTGGCACGGTCTTCAGCATGGTCGATATCGTTGGCCGATGTACCCAAGATAGGTACTTTCTGCTCATCTAGCCACATAGCCAGGTTGTTCGGAATCTGTCCGCCCGTGCTGACAATCACACCATGCGGTGTTTCCAGTTCGATGATGTCCATGACACGCTCGAACGTGAGTTCATCGAAATACAACCGGTCGCACATATCATAGTCGGTTGACACCGTCTCAGGATTATAGTTGATCATCACCGAGCGGTAACCCTGCTCACGGATGGTGTTCAGTGCCTGTACGCCACACCAGTCGAACTCCACCGACGAACCGATGCGGTAGGCACCCGATCCGAGTACGATGACGCTCTGGTGGTCCTGTTCGTAGGCAATGTCATGCGGATGCGCACCAATATGTGCGGTTTCATCGGAATCTCCCTGTAATGAGAGACCTTGGTAAGTAAGATACAGGTAGTTGGTATGTGCCGGATACTCTGCAGCCAGCGTATCAATCTGCTTCACCACCGGTTCAATGCCGAGCTGCTTCCTGCGCTGACGGATGATCAGCGCCGCCTTGTGCATGTTCTTCACCTCGTCTTCAAGACCGGAGGCACGTGCAATCTGGAAATCGGTGAAACCGTATATTTTCGCCTTCAGCAAGAGCTCAGGAGTAAGCTTATTACCTATCTTCCCATGCAATTCCTGGTCAATGTCCACAATATGCTGGAGTTTCTGCAGGAACCACTTGTCGATCTTGGTGAGCTCATGAATCTGATCGATGGTATATCCCCTATGCATCGCCTTGGAGATGATGAAGATACGCTTATCGGTAGGCTCCCGCAAGGCGCTGTCGATATCCTTGATGTCCAGCTCCTTGTTCGCCACGAAGCCATGCATGCCCTGTCCGATCATGCGCAGACCCTTCTGGATAGCTTCCTCGAAGGTACGACCGATGGCCATCACCTCTCCTACCGACTTCATGCTACTGCCCAACTCCTTATCCACGCCATGGAACTTGGAGAGATCCCAACGCGGAATCTTACATACCACATAGTCGAGTGCGGGCTCAAAGAAAGCAGAGGTGGTCTTGGTGACCGAGTTGTTCAGCTCGAACAATCCATAGCCCATGCCTAACTTAGCAGCCACGAAAGCCAAGGGATAACCCGTAGCCTTGGAAGCCAAGGCAGAAGAACGCGACAAGCGCGCATTCACCTCGATGACACGGTAGTCCTCACTGGCGGGGTCGAAGGCATACTGTACGTTACACTCGCCTACGATACCGATATGACGGACAATCTTGATAGCCAGGGCACGCAGCTTATGATACTCCTTATTGGTGAGCGTCTGCGAAGGAGCGATGACAATGGACTCGCCCGTATGGATGCCCAGCGGGTCGAAGTTCTCCATGTTACACACCGTGATACAGTTATCAAACCGGTCGCGCACCACCTCATACTCAATCTCCTTCCAGCCCTTCAGACTCTTCTCCACCAGTACCTGCGGTGAGAACGAGAAAGCCTTCTCGGCCAGTTTGTTCAGCTCCTCCTCATTGTCGCAGAAACCACTACCCAGTCCGCCCAGCGCATAAGCAGCGCGGATAATCACCGGATAGCCCAGTTCGGCTGCCGCCTTACGAGCCTGTTCAACATTCTCGCAAGCCGTACTCTTGATGGTCTTCACGTCAATCTCATTGAGTCGTTCCACGAACAGCTCACGGTCCTCTGTATCCATGATGGCCTTGACCGGTGTTCCCAGCACCCGCACACCATATTTCTTCAGTACACCACTCTGGTCGAGCGCCACACCGCAGTTCAGGGCCGTCTGTCCGCCGAAGGCCAGTAGGATACCATCGGGACGTTCCTTCTGGATTACCCGCTCCACGAAATACGGCTGTACCGGGAGGAAATAGATCTGATCGGCAACGCCCTCAGAAGTCTGCACCGTTGCGATATTCGGATTGATGAGTACGGTTTGGATACCCTCTTCGCGCAGGGCTTTCAGGGCTTGTGAGCCAGAATAGTCGAATTCACCGGCTTCACCTATCTTCAATGCTCCAGAACCCAGGAGCAACACTTTCTTGATACTGTTGTCTTTCATCCCTATCTATTCAAATAATCCACGAACTTGTCAAAGATAAACTCTGTATCCACAGGACCCGAGCAGGCCTCTGGATGGAACTGTGAAGAGAACCAGGGATTCGTCTGATGACGGATGCCCTCGTTACTGCCGTCGTTCATATTCACGAACAGCTCAGACCAGTCGGAACCGAGTGTGTTTGCATCCACGGCATAGCCATGGTTCTGACTGGTGACGAAGCAACGCTGCGTACCCACCTGTCGTACCGGCTGATTATGCGAACGATGTCCATACTTGAGCTTGTAGATACTGGCTCCACTGGCCTTGGCCAACAGCTGGTTTCCCATGCAGATACCGCAGATGGGTTTACGACTGGCTGACATCTGGCGGCGCAGGATGGCCACTGCCTCCTCGCACATGTCGGGATCGCCAGGACCGTTCGACAGGAAGAGTCCGTCGAAGTCGAGCGCGGTATAGTCGTAGTTCCACGGCACGCGTATCACCTCCACGTCGCGGTTGATGAGACAACGGATGATATTGTGTTTCACGCCACAGTCGACGAGCACCACCTTCTTACCGGCGCCCTCATTGTAGCGTACCACCTCCTTGCAGCTCACCTGATCCACGAAGTTCACGCCAGCGTAGTCGGCATGAGGAATATTATCGGGATTATCGTCGAAAAGAATCTTCCCCATCATCACACCATGCTCGCGCAATACCTTGGTCAGCTCTCGCGTATCAATACCCGTAATACCAGGCACCTTCTCACGCTTCAGCCAGTCGGCCAGACTCTCGCAAGCATTCCAATGACAATACTCGCTACTGTAGTCGGAAACAATGATGGCCGAAGCATAGATGCGGTCGCTCTCCATGAAGGTGGCAATACCATTGGGTTCCATGGTGAACGGCGGAACACCATAGTTGCCCACCAAGGGGTATGTCAATGCCATCAGCTGACCCGCATACGAGGGGTCGGTAAGACTCTCCGGATAGCCCATCATGGCCGTGTTGAACACCACTTCACCGGCTACCGGCTGTTCATAGCCGAAACTGGAGCCGTGAAATGTCGTTCCATCTTCCAGTAATAATGTTACTCTTTTCATGTATCCTTTATCTTTTTACCTTTTCATCAATACTCTTCTCTACTCTACCGTAACCGACTTCGCCAGGTTTCTGGGCTGGTCAACGTTCTTTCCTTTACAAACGGCGATGTGATAAGCCAGCAGCTGTAAAGGAATGGTGGCAATGAGCGGCTCCAGACAATCGAGCGTATCGGGAATCTCCAACACCTCATCGGCAATCCTGCTCACGGTATCGTCGCCACCGCTTACCAAGGCGATGACCTTTCCCTGGCGTGCCTTGATCTCCTGGATATTGCTCAGCACCTTCTCGTACATGGCGTTATGCGTGGCAATCACCACCACGGGCATATCGGAATCGATCAGGGCAATCGGACCGTGTTTCATCTCTGCGGCGGGGTAACCCTCGGCGTGGATATAACTGATCTCCTTCAGTTTCAATGCACCTTCCATGGCTACGGGATAGCTGAATCCTCGTCCTAAGTACAGGAAGTTATGCGCATAGGTGAACGTCCTGCTCAAATCGGCAATTCTGTCGTTCAGCTTCAGCACCTCCTGCATCTTCTTCGGGATATCGTTGAGCTCCCTGACGATGGTCTGATATGTTTCATCATCAACCGTTCCCATCTCCTTACCCAAAGCCAGGGCAAGCATGGTGAGCACCGTTACCTGACCGGTAAACGCTTTTGTGGAAGCCACACCGATTTCGGGTCCTACGTGAATATACGAACCTGTATGGGTGGCGCGGGGAATGCTAGAGCCAATGGCGTTACAGATGCCATAGATGAAAGCACCGTTCTTCTTGGCCAGTTCAACGGCAGCCAGGGTATCGGCAGTCTCACCACTCTGGGAGATGGCAATCACCACATCACCCTCGCCCACCACCGGATTCCTGTAACGGAACTCCGATGCATATTCCACCTCAACGGGGATACGACAGAGGTTCTCGATGATCTGCTTACCGATGAGACCGGCGTGCCAGGATGTACCGCAAGCCACGATGATGATGCGCTTGGCATTCAGCAGCTCTTCCTGATGGTCGATGACAGCACTGAGTGTTACGTGGGTAGCTTCCACATTGATTCGTCCGCGCATACAGTTGGTGAGACACTCCGGCTGTTCGAAGATCTCCTTGAGCATGAAATGCGGATAGCCACCCTTCTCGATCTGACCCAGGTTGATATCAACGGTCTTGATCTCCGGGGAAAGCTTGGTGTTGTAGATATTGACAACCTTGAGCTCCTCACCGCGCTTGATCACGGCGATGTTCCCATCCTCGAGATATACCATACGGTCGGTGTATTCGATAATCGGACTGGCGTCGGAACCGATGAAGAACTCATCGTCACCGATGCCTACCACCAACGGACTCTGCTTTCTGGCCGCAATGATGGTATCGGGATTACGTTTGTCGAGAATGGCAATGGCATAGGCACCGATCACCTCATGCAGCACCAGCTGGACGGCTGTGAGCAGATCGAGGTTCTTCTTCACCTGTACGTATTCCACGAACTGTACCAGCACCTCCGTATCGGTATCGCTCCTGAACGACACCCCCTTCTCCTTCAGCTTCCGCTTCAGGTCGGCATAGTTCTCAATGATACCATTATGGATGATGGCCAGGTTCTTCGACTCAGAAAAATGAGGATGGGCATTCACGGAGGAAGGTTCTCCGTGTGTTGCCCATCTCGTATGTGCTATACCGATTGTTCCGGTATAATCTTTATCATTACAAAACTCTTCGAGGTTGCTGACCTTTCCTTTGGTCTTATACACATTCAAGGCGCCTTGTGCGTTGATCATGGCGACACCCGCACTGTCGTAGCCTCTGTATTCCAACCTCTTCAATCCTTTAATCAAAATGGGATAAGCCTCACGCTTCCCTATGTATCCTACTATTCCGCACATATTGTTTTAATGTTTGTGTTTATTTGTGTTTGTGATTCTGTTGTGCTTATTACTTAACTAATGAAATGACGACTGCTGCAATCGAGGAAACCATTCCCAAGGCTGAAACCCATATCGAGGCATTGCTGATAGCCTGGCGGTTGATCTTGGTCTTGTTCGGCTCGATATAGAGGATGTCGTTCTGTTGCAGATAATAGTAGGGAGAGTTGAGGATGTTCGCATTACTGATATCCAGGCGATGGATGCTCTTCTGTCCGGTATTGTCTTCACGGATGAGGAGGATATTGTCGCGACGTCCCGTCATGGTCAGGTCACCTCCACTGGCAAGTGCCTCGATGATGTTCATCTTCTCGGTGCTTACTGGTACGATGCGTGAACCGGTCTCACCAATCAGCGTGATATGATAGCTGGAGAGTCGTACGGTGACAATCGGCGTTTCGGTCCTGGCCATGTATTGCTTGATCCTGTCGAGGATTAACGATTCGCATTCGCGGGTGGTAAGACCTTCCACATGCAGCATACCGATCATCGGGAAGTTGATGTTTCCGTCGTTATCTACAAGATAGCCGTACATCTGCGTGTTCACGTTGTTCGACATGTTATGCTGGTAATTGATGTTGAACGGCTTCGAAGCCTCGGGGTCTGTCGTACTTACGTTGATCATCAACATATCTTTCGGGAAGATACGAGCGTCATAAAGTCCTTTTGATGGTGTCAGGTCTAGTTCATCAACACCCTGGAAATAAACGATGTCTTTAGTGCTTCCACAACTTGCCAGAAGCAATGTGACGGTTAGTGCAACCATCGGGAGGAAAAACTTTCTCATGTATTTCATGTCATTTAGTTAAAAAATCTGTTGCAAAAATACGCTTATTTTCCGAAACCTGCAAATATTTTGCAGATATTATATAGAAAATCCCGATGATTCGACTCATCGGGACCTTTCTGTTAAAAGCCAAAATAGTTCTTGGCGTTGTTATAACTGATGTCTTCCACCATGCGATACAGACTCTCCTTGTCGTCGGGCAACAACCCTTTCTCGACATCGTTGCCTAAGAGGTTACAGAGTAGACGACGGAAGTATTCATGACGGGGATAGCTTACGAACGAACGACTGTCTGTGAGCATTCCCACGAACCTGCTGAGCAGTCCTAATACGGAAAGTGCGTTCATCTGTCGCGTCATTCCATCCAGCTGGTCGTTGAACCACCATCCGCTACCGAACTGGATCTTACCAGGACATGAACCATCCTGGAAGTTACCCAGCATCGTGGCTATCATCTCATTGGCACAGGGGTTCAGGGTATAGAGAATGGTCTTCGTGAGTTTTCCTTCTTTATTCAGTTCATCAAAGAAATGACTCATCGCCTTTGCTGTGTTGAATTCCCCGATGGAATCGAAGCCTGTGTCGGCACCGATGCGGTTGAACATATAGGTGTTATTATCGCGGATAGCACCGTAATGATACTGCTGTGCCCAGCCCGATGCATGATCCATCTCACCACAGAGTCGAAGGAAGCAATGCTTGTACTGGCGGATTTCCAAGGCTGACAACACCTGACCGCGCATGGCTTTCTCGAAGATGGTCTCTATCTGACTGTCGGTATAGGGATCGTCATAGAACTCCTCCAATCCGTGGTCGCTCAGTCGACTACCATTCTCATGGAAGTAGTCGTGCCGTTTCTGCAAGGCATCAACCATGTCGTTGAAATGGGTGATATTGACTCCTGCCACCTCACCCAGCTTCTCAATATAGCTGGCATAATCAGACTTCTCAATGTTCATCGCCCTGTCGGGTCGCCAGGCCGGAAGCATCTTCACCTCGAAGCCACTTTCACGGGTCTGCTTGTGATAACGCAGATCGTCGATAGGATCATCGGTGGTACAGACCGTGTCCACATGGTAAAGGCGCATCAGTCCTCTTGCTGTGTACGCTGGTTGCTGGAGCTTCTCGTTACACTCGTCGAAGATTTCGCGGGCTGTTTTCGGACTTAACAGTTTGGTAATACCGAAGGCGGTCTTCAGTTCCAGATGTGTCCAGTGATACAACGGATTGCGGAACGTATAGGGAACGGTCTCCGCCCATTTCTCGAACTTCTCCCAGTCGGAGGTGTCTTTCCCTGTGATATAACGCTCATCCACTCCGTTGGTACGCATGGCGCGCCATTTATAATGGTCGCCGCCTAACCACAACTCAGTGATACTCTTGAACTGATGGTCGTTAGCCACCATTTCCGGGTTCAGATGACAATGGTAATCAATGATGGGCATCTTGGCCGCATGGTTGTGATAGAGATCCTGCGCCGTTTGGGTTTCAAGCAGGAAGTCCTCATCCATAAACTGTTTCATCTTCTATAGAATTTAAGTATTTGTTAAACGGCCACAAAGTTACGGATAAACGAGCACAAAAACAAATAAAACTTGATTTTTAATTTGTTTTGTCGAGCGAAATTACCTTCGACGGAGTAATTACTGGATACGATCCTTCTGCTTGCCACCAGCACCTTTACCCTTATACTTATCGGTTGCCACATTGAACTTATAGACCAATGAAAGCTCGTAATAAGGATGGTTATCGTTCTTTGTATAAAGATTACGATAGCTGTAAACGGTAACGGGTTGTGCACGAACAGCTGTAAGATCAGTTGCCTTCATACGGCACTCCAACTTATTTTTGAAGAACGACTTGTATAACGAGAGGTCGACGGTGACACAAGGACGATGCAGATGGTAGGTAGAATAGTCGCCCGTTGTCATGGCCATCAGATCACAGCCAACACGCCAGCCGTGAGGCAGGTCAACAAGGTTATTCCACATGAACTGCGCCAACGGGTGATTCATCTTGATGATGCTACCATCAGCAATCTGTGTCTCGTAATTCTGTCCTAACACCACTGCTCCCCATGTAGGATGCCAGATCTTGAAGAGGGTTGGCGAAGCAAAGGCCTGCAATGAATAACGATTGAATGAAGGCAGGTTATCGGGATGCAACAGCGTGATCATCGGTTGATCGTCTGAGTAGCTGATATTACGGATCTGTATATCATCTTTCACCCTACTGACATTCGCCATGGCATAGAGCCATTTCCATGAAGCGCTCAGTGTGAGGTTCTGGGTATAGGTCGGTTTCAAATAGGGATTTCCACCCTGATAGCTATAGGAGTTGATATAGATAATGTCGCTCGTCAGATTACCAAATGCAGGACGGGCAATGTCCATTCCGTAATTGGCACTCAGATACACCTTCCCTACTGGCATGGAAAGACCCACAGAGGGGAAGAGGTCGTTGTAGTTGCGCGACATCTTATGCTGTCCCCACTCGTAGAAGTCGCTGTTCACACTCTCGTAGCGCAGACCGACCTGAGCGCTGAGTCGTTGGAACAATACACGACTGTACTGTGTAAAGAGTGCGAAGATGTTCTCGTCGACTTTTGACTCACCATCAGAAGTGACAGGATTGGTGTTCTGCTCGTTACGACGGGTGGCATCGTACTCCGTTCCGAAACAGATGCTTCCACCCCATAACGGATGCTCAAAGGTAAGCTTACCGGCATACAAACGACTATCTGAATGGGTGAAGGTATTGACCTGCTGCAAGAAGGGTGACTGTCCAACCATTGTGAGCATCTCGTCGGTGTGGTTCCATGTCTTGGAATCATTCCAAACACCATCAAGATTTGCATCGATCTGCCACTGCTTGATCTTACCACTATAATACATATTGGCAAAGTGGGCATATGAAAGCATCGGCTTGTCAATATGACTCATTGAGCGCTGGAACAGATCACCGTTAAGGTAGAAATCGGATGGCAGGTTGATGTTGAATTTCATGTAGGGTGCGCGGTTGAAACTGTATCGGGCACCAACAGACTGGTTGTCGTTAATCTGGTAATTTACCTGCAGACGTGTACCGAAATCACGGGTCTTGTATTTCTGATTCATCTTATCAATGACTTGTTCGGTACGCTGGTTGTTGTTATAGAACTCGATGGTTTCATATGCGCCCATCTCGATGTTCTGTGCAGAACCCGTCAACATGGCTGATACATCAAGACCTCCCCGACGATAGTTGATATCTGCTTGGTTCGATATGCCCGGACCATTATTACTGAATCCTTTCAACTCATCTCGAAAGCCCCAGCCCTCCCCTTGCGGGCGCTTGGTCTTGATACGTACCACCGCCTTGGTGGATGCAGCATAACGGGAACCGGGATTCGTGATAATTTCAACATTCAAGATCTGGTTGGATGGTATCTGATCCAGTTCTTTGCTGTCATAGAGCTTACGACCGTTGACATAGACCTCAGCCGCACCTCGTCCGAATATTTCCACACCGTCGTCGGCACTCTTTACAGTAGGCAGTCGCTTGAGCAGATCCTTTGACGATCCCACCTTCTCTAACTCACTACCCGATATAATGACCTTCATGCCATTAGCATTGGTCCTAATCTTTGGCAAAGAACTTTTTACGACAACTTCATCCAACTGTTGCATCTGGTTGTACCACATTGTAGTATCTGTTGAGATACTGTCATTCGATTGCGCATGAACTGTCATGGCCATCAATCCTGCAGTCATCATGACTGACCATCTTACATAACTCTTTTTCATATCATTTGTTTTTATTGTCTTGTACGACATGGTTACGGTTTATTGTTTACACTATTAGTAGCAGAAATCATGTAAAAATTACAGAAGTATGAAGAATTTTTGGTAACTTTGCGAATAATTCGCGAACTTACAATACACTCGGCATAAAAACAAATGAATTTGTTTTGTTATGCACTCGTTTTTTGGTAACTTTGCCATCAGATTGGATAAAAAACAGATAGAGATGAGCGTACAAAAGATGATTCCCTCGGCAAAGAAACTGATGCTTCTACTGGCATTGGCAGTATCACAAATCCAGGCGCAGGACTTAGCGCATTACAAACGGGTTATCAAGGAAATCAGTTCCGCTAAGTACCAAGGGCGGGGATATGCCAAAGGCGGTGCCAACAAGACCGGTAAGTATCTGCAGAAGGAATACACGGAAGCAGGTGTTGATGAGGTGATCTTGCAACCCTTCACCATCAACATCAACACCTTCTGCGGAAAGATGGAGATGTGGGCTGATGGCAAAAAGCTGAAGGCTGGTGTGGATTTCTCCATGAGGGAGTACTCACCAGGTGTTCGCGGGCAGTTCCCGGTCTATCATGTGGACACCTTGAACTTCGATGCGGATAAGATGTATGCCGACCTGAAGAAGCCGGAATATGCCAATGCCTTGGTGTGCTGCGATTTCTGGTTCTCGTACCATCACCGTGAGGCTTTCTCTCCGCTTCAAAAAAATGGTGAATGCAACAATGCAGGACTCCTCCAGACATGGACGTCACCCATCAAGTTCTACAAAGCATATGGTGAGCGTGTGGTGGAAAAGCCCATTATCTGGGTAACCCCTGAAGCCATCAAAGGTGTTAAGCATGTACGCGTGAATGTGGATAACCAGTTCCTAAAAGACTATGAACTGTTCAACGTGATTGCCAAGGTGGAGGGTATGAGGCACGACAGCTGCTATGTCTTTACGGCACATTACGACCACCTGGGCAACTTAGGAAAGAAGATCTTCTATGCAGGTGCCAACGATAATGCCTCCGGCACAGCAGCCCTCGTGACGTTAGCCGCTTATTATGCCAAGCATAAGCCTCCGTATGACATGTATTTCCTTGCTTTTTCTGGCGAGGATGCGAACCTCAGAGGCTCAGAGTTCTTTGCTGAGCACCCCATCGTTCCGCTTGAGCAGATACGCTATCTGTTCAATATTGACATGATTGGCGATGACAATCCTATACAGTATTGTGAGGTAAGTGATGAGGGCATGCGAGGCTATCAGCTCTTTGAGCAGATCAATAACGAAAAGCACTACTTCAAGTCATTGAACAAAGGTGAACTGGCTGCCAACAGCGACCACTACCCTTTTGCCAAGCGTCACGTGCCCTGCATCTTCTTAGAGAACCAGGAAGGTAGTGCCTTCCCGTATTATCACACCATCTACGACAACTGGCAGCATGCTGTCTTCGATAGTTACGAGCCCGTATTCCGTCTGGTAACCGACTTCATCAACAGGTATTGATTATTCTTTTTCTATCTGGTCGATAATATCCTGAGCGGCATTCACGGCTTTACGATGGTAAAGATAACCGATGATTCCTCCAACAACAGCTGCAATGATGAGTGGAATCAGCATTTTCCAATGATTGGTACCTTCTGGCACACCTTTCCATGCGAAGTCATAGCAAGCCCAGACGATCCATGGAATGATCAAGATCAGTGAAAAACACCACGTCCACTGGTTATACTGTTTCTTGAAACGGGCCATTACACGGGCCACCGTCGAGAAATCGTCTTTCATGAAGTTGAGGCTGTCCACCGGCTTGTGAATATAATAAGTAACTACGGCGCTGATCAACAATAACAGAGCAGTAACAATACTGAAAAGTGTACTCCATGAGTGAGTAATAAGATTCAGCGGCATCAGAAGCAAGCAGGCAACCAAACATATGAACCCCATGCGTTTCGTGCTACTGATGTCCTTATTCCTGATCATCATTGTTTCACGCAACAAACGGTCGTTGACGATTTCCTGTTTATCAAGTTGTTCCTTGAGGATGGCAAACTGATTGCGCATCTCTTCGAAATTCATTGTATCCATTTTTCTGTTTGTTTAAGTTCAAAGATAAAAGTTAAAGTTCATGGCTTTTTCAGCATTTCTTTAATCCTGAAAAGCTTAACGCCAACATGCTGAGCAGAGATACCCATGACGGCACCAATCTCGTCGTAGCTCATCCCCTCCAGCCACATCATCACCAAGGCTCTGTCGACCAAGCCGAGTTTTCCGATGCGTTGATGGAGTTGACGGACCTGAGTGGCATTGGCACTGTCGTCCTCGAAGAAGTTCACATCCATCGTCAAAGGCACCTTGGGTACCTGACGTTTCTTTTTTCGCTCTTGCAGAAGACATGTGTTCAGGGCCACTCGATAGATCCACGTGCTGATCTTACTTTCTTCGCGAAAACTATCGATGCCTTTCCACATGTTGATCAGCGTCTCCTGAAAGAGATCGTTCACCTCTTCTTCGTCTTTTGAGAACATATAACACACAGTATATATGGTGCTCTTATGTTCCCTTACCAACTGGGTAAAAAATAGACTGTCGTCTTCTCTCTTCATCATTCTACGTTATTGTTTTTACCTTTAGATACAGTTAGTCACCAAAAAATTACAGGAAATTGCATTTATTTGAAAAAATCTTTGTTTTTCTTCATTTTCTCAGAAAACGTAACACTGCTTCGTTGAAAGACTGAGGATTCTTGTTCGCAATGAAGTGATTGCCTTGGAGAATGCACAGTTCAGCGCCAGGGATGGATTGGGCAATCAGACGGGTGTGCTGGTCTTTGATCATATCGTGATCACCAGCTATTACCAAGGTCGGATTTTGAATACGTGAGAGTTCTTCCGGATTCACATTAGGGTCATTGACCATCAGTCCCAGCATCTCGGCATTCTTCTTTGCCTTAGGACTCTTCCTAGCGAAGAACTTGGCAATCCGATAGCCGATCTCGATGGGAATCTGTATCTTCCTCTTCACACCCGAAGCATCCAGATTGGCCCCATTGAGAATCAGTTTATCAACACGTTCAGGATGTGCCAACGCAAAGACCATAGCAATGTTCCCTCCATCGGAGAATCCGAGAAGATGAGCTTTCTCTATGTTATGCTGATCCATAAAAGCCAGCAGATCTTCTGCAAACTGTCGAATGGTGAAAGGAGCCTCGCCGCGGGGTGTTTGTCCATGACCTCGCGTATCCAATGCAATGACATGGAAATTCTCTGAGAAAGAATCTATCTGCCGAGTAAAATAGGCACAGTCTTCCCCGTTGCCATGAAGCAGTATCAAGGGGAAGCCTGTGCCCTGTTCGATATAGAAATGGTTGATATCCATGATCATCTCAATGTATGATGATGCAAAGATACACACATTTCTTCTATTTAGCAAGTTTTAGGGGTCAATCTTCAAACTCTTTCAGTTCTTCAAGTCCTTGTTCTATCTCCTGCAGTCCCTGGGCATGACGGCGTCGCATCCACTTGGCAAGGAAGAAGCCCAAACCGAAGGTAAGCACCGTAAGTCCTAATGGCAATAAGAGTCTTGTACCCAGCACATAACCTGCTTCTTTGTTGAAACCGAGTTCCAAGATGTAGAAGGCAGCCATAGCCAGACATACACCTGCAATCCCCCAAATGGTCTCATGGTGGCAGACCTTCTTGTATTTGAGCACCAAACGACTGAGTTCACTGCACTTTTTGTCTTCCAAGTTGAATTTTGACAAGAGGGAGATCTTCCAAATCTGAGGGATCATTCCAAGCACCATCACGGTTTCAACAATCGCGAACGAGATGAAACGGATGGGTGTATTCATATATACGAATGGGAATACAACACAGATGATCAAGATACATACCACAAGGTTGTAGATATTCTGCCCTACTATGCGGTCGTAGGCTGACTTCGTCTTATGCGAAACCATTTCCTTTACCATGCGCATATTCACTATTTCTGTTTCTGCCAAACGCTTATCAAGAGCGTTCCATTTGGTCTTCAAATCGTCAAGTTCCATAATCCTAAACTATTAACTGTTAGACATCCTTTTTAATTTCTCTTTGATACGGTTGAGTTTAACGGCAACATTCGCCTTAGAGATACCGAGGATATCGGCCATTTCCTGATAACTACGCTCTTCGAGCCAGAGGAGAATCAACGCGCGTTCCAGTTTCCCCAGCTGGTTGATGAGTTTGTAGAGTTCCTTGAGATGACCTGTTGTTTCTTCATCTGCCACCAGACTACTTGCCACTTGAGCCGTCATGGGAACGGTCTGTGGACGAACATTGGAACGACGAAGAAACGTGATACAGGTGTTCATGGCGATGCGGTACACCCATGTAGTGAGTTTGCTATCCCCCCGATAGCGCGGGAAGCTCTTCCATAGGTTCAGCACCGTTTCTTGGAACAGGTCGTTCAGATCGTCTTGATCATTGGCATACATGTAACACACCTTGTAGATCGTACGCTTCTGAGCCTCGACCATTTCCAGGAATTCTTTCTCTAATTCTTTTGTTTCCATTGTTTAACTCTTTCCGTTTGACCTATTAGTCGCAGAAAAAGTGAAATGATTACAATTGGATCGTATTTTTTTATATCATCAAGCAATGGATGTTTTTAGTTGAACTCGCATTTGCCTGATTTCCTGTATATTATTGATCAGACTAACAAGACCCAAACTCATCAATAATGCAAGGGCGGTGGCAGTAATGATACGTGAGTTCTGAGCAAGCCACAGGAAAAAGCCTGTCTTGACATGGAAATCGAAAAGGGGTATTTCGACTGGAGAAGAGAGAATATACATAATGGTTACAGCACCACTGATGATACCCACGACAAACGCGGCTACCATTGCCATTTTGTAGCGACGGATAGTAGCTTCCTGATGCCGTTTGATGTACTCTACCGCATCTAAACGCTTGATAACTGATGCCATAAAAACATCATGGTCATCAAAAACAGGCTTCTGTTGATGGAACAATTCCTCAAGGTCTTTATCTTTTGTCATATCTTCTATCATTTTTCAGTTTTCAATTGTTCTTTAAGTTTGTCACGTCCTCGTGAGAGTTGTTTCTTGACAGCATCTTCCGAGGTATCAGTTATCTTGGATATTTCCTTAATATTATAGCCGTTTAGATAAAACAGAGTAATGGCCGAGCGTTCCTTGGGTGGCAAGGTGCCTAAGGCTATATAAAGGTCTTGATGTTTGAATCCTGAATCGGCGGCGGTTCCACTGACGAGCGTTCGTGCCTCGTCGATGTCCTCCGTGCTCCGAAGACTTGCACGGTGGTTTAGGAACGTGTTATAGGCAATCTTGAAGAGCCACGAACGGAAACGGCCCTTGTCCTGATAACCTGCACAGGAGAGATAAGCCTTGACAAGCGCATCCTGAGCCAGGTCGTCTGCATCGCCCTTGTTGCCGCAACAGAGAGCGAACAAGAAGCCTCGTAGTGCCTCCTGTTCACGCTCCACATGTGCTATGAATACTTCGCGTGTCACGTGTTATGCCTGCTCTAACAGTTTGTTTTGTTCTGCTTCAATCTCCTTGGCCAGCATCCTCTTGCCCACATGGTAATTGATCAGGAGAGCAATGCCTACACCCAGCAGTATCACGCCACCTAAGCACATTCCCGGAATATTAACATAAGGGTTGCCACCAAAATAAATCAGATAAGCACTGTAACCAAGCAACGCGATACCCAATAGTGTAGTGATGGTTCCTGACTGCAGTTTGCTGAGCAGTTTCTCCTTCAGGAGCTTTTTCTTCGGAGAGATCTTCTCCATCAGCTCTTCAAGATCCATGTCTGGATTTTTCTCGATGGCTGCGAGAGCGATCTGAGTACGAGTGTTAGTCTCGTTGATTTCCTTACGAATTCCCATCCAAATTGCAAAGATTGGGAGAATGCATCCACATGCGATTGGTACTAAGACCCAAATTAACTGATTCATTGTTCAAATTGTTTTATTGTTAATACTATGTTCTTGACTTTCGTCTTCACATATATAACAAGTCATAGGGACAAAAGGTGACATCGGATCCCATTTTTTTTCAATTCTCTGCAAAGATATTAAAAATTTCTTATCTTTGTGCAATGTTTGAGGTTATTCTGTCGTATATATAAACAGAAGACAATAAAATGATGAAGGAAATAGACATACACCTGATTCAGGAACTGCGGAAACAAAGTTCCAAGGCACAGCAGATGACGCTCGAGCGTTATGGGAATGCGGTCTTTGCACAGGTTGCACGACTGATACCCGGTCTCGAAAACGCAGAAGAGGTGTATCAGGATGTGTTCATCAAGGTCTTCAAGAATATCAAGATGTATGATGAGACGAAATCGTCTCTGAAAACATGGATCTCTCGCATTGCCTATAACGAATCCATCAGTTTTCTCAGACACAAGAGTCTGCCGGTCATTTACTACGAGGACCGCGAAGGAGAAGTTGATAAACTGTCGGATACAGAGGTGGAAGAGACATTCGGGCATCCGAATCCTGAAACAGTACAACTGATCAGAGCCGCCCTGAGGCATTTGCCACCTGATGAACGGGCTATCATCACCATGTTCTACTATGAGGAGATGAGCTTGAAGGATATTGCTTACGTCACCGAGTCGATACCAACCACGGTAGCCTCGAAACTAAGCAGAACGAGAAAGAAACTATACAAAATCATTAAAATGTTACAATCATGACAGAGGACAAACTGAATTCATTACGACAGCAGGACACGAATCTTCGTGATGCTCTTAGACAGGACGAGAGGGAACGTCCTCAGATGCCAGCTGACCTCAATGCCAGGGTAATGCAGAAGGTGGAACAGAAGTCACACGCCACTCGTACCCGTAAGCTCTGGCCATGGATTGCAGCAGCATGCGCAGCCGGTGTAATCGCCATATTCCTCACGCCACCCAAGGACACAACAGAGGTGAACAAGGGAACAACAGTCGCAGTCAATGTGGAACAACCGAAAGAGTCTATGGATAGCGAACCTCAGGAGAGCGAAACACAAATGAGCGAAGCTCAGACAGCATCGTCCCAGAGGGTGATCAAGCAGAAAGGGAATCTTGCTCCTGGCAAGTCGGCTAAGCAGCAGTACAAACCGTTAACCACAGACAACCTGTTAGCCCAGGAAATCGCTCCTGCCGAGCAACCCAAAACAGAGAAGACTTCCACCGAGGAACCTACGGTTACCCTCACGGAGAGCGACATTCCCATTACCCGTCCTGAGAACTACAAGCACACCCCAGAGGAACTGGCCCTCTTAAGGAAACAAGCCGATGAAGCCTACCTCAAATGGGTGGAACTCGAACTCGAGATCTCAAAGAACAATCTACAACAAACAGCTCAACAATAAAAAACAACTACGTTATGAAAAGGATATTCATCATGCTGCTCATCACATGCAGCGCAATAGTAACATATGCCCAACAGGACAACAAGTCATTGGCACAACCAACCCATGTCATCGAACTGCTCAATGGCATTATCAATGACTTCGGACAAACTTCCGACCAGATCTATTCGGTACAGAAGAACCCGAATACCAACCAACTGGAATCAAGTATCAGGATCGTCAAGTTTCTGGCTGATACCGAGAAACTGTTTCAAGGTGAGGACAAACAGATCATCGAAACCAACCGTATTGGCGATTGCTTTATCAAGGATGAACCCGTATCCTATCAGATGCAGCACTTTTCACCAGGCAACAAAGAGATGTTCGGCATCAATGTGAAGAACATCAACGGAGGACCGCACAATCACTATATGGTGCGTACATCCACACAACAGGAGATGTGGCTCATGTGTGTCAAGAATACCGAGAACCCGCAACTGCGTGACGCATACGCCATCGTATGGGAAAAAGCAGAAGATCTCAAGGTAAAGGGTACTGTCTTTATGATCACCTCCATACGCCCCGACATCTACACCCAAAACTATGAGGGCAACACAGAAATGTCAACTGTGACAAATGTGATTAATCCGAATGCAGCGATTGATCCGCTTTTAAAGATGTCACGCCAAGACGATGAGGCAAAAGAGTGGATGAAGAGCTTGTCACCAGAACAGCTGTTTAGTGTCATGGAAATGAGCACTACCATGAGGGCAGACATCATGAAAGCAGCACCGATTTATCAAACGCTGAACAAGCTCATCAAAGACGGACCCGCCTTCAAGGCCCGACTGGGTATCTACGCTGACAAATATGCTCCGCAGATTATCGAGCTGAACAAGGGAATAGATGAATTCTATCAGGAATTCCTCAAGAAGTTCAAAGATCTCCAGCCTCCCACAGAAGTGATGAATCAGGTCAACACTCATACTTACAAGGAAATGTTGCAATACCTCACGGAGCAGAACAAACTATTCAACGAGATCTATAGGGTACGTGGCTCACTGCCCAAGAAAGCACAGAAAGCACAGAAGCATGTCAACGAACTCACTGAGAAATACATGAAGGAGTTGAACAAGCTCGTAATGGAAAGGAATTAGAGATTTGTTATCTCTCTCGTTATTATAATCAGTGCGTGCCGGAAGAAGATCTTCCAGCACGCTTTTCTTTAGAACTCTACCCGATATGCAATATTGGGGAAGGTCAACGATGTGAACTGATCGACAAGTTCGTGGGTGCGCAAGTCAAAGGTCTGACCTTGGAACGTACGCATCTGCAGGTATTCAAGAATGAAGTGGTGCGAGGTGTGTTTCTTGTTAATGGTATATTTCACTGTGAACGCATATCCCACATTCATGCCCTTCTGAGCGTTATAGGGGTCAGGACCATCATCATACGGTACCGCCTTATCAGGAAGTTGCATAATATCTTCGTAGGTGGTTCCATCGGCCATCGGCGTATAGCGGTCGCCGCCCATCAAGGTGAGTCGTCCGTTAAAACCGAACACGTTCTTCTTGGCTTTTCCCAGCATCCATTCCTTACCACCTACGATGTTGGCAATGAAGGCACGGTCGTGACGCGAGTGGTGCCATTTACCTTGGGCGTCGCGGTATTCAGACTTAAACAACGTTCCAGTCAGCATACCATAATAGCCGTCCTTCAAATAGCGCTCCAAGGTAACATCAATTCCGTAGTTTCGTCCTGCTCCCTCGTTCACCAAAGCACGGTCTTGGAAGAACGAGCGCTGATTGATGATGGAATAGGCTGTACCCTGCTCTACCGGAACGTCAAAGAGCCACTGCCAATAGGGTTCAATCTTCAGCATGGCATTCTCGCCTAAGCGCTGGGCAAAGGAGGCAGAGATATGGTGTGAACGGGTCAAACCCAGATCCTCGTTGGGAAGTGCGTTACCCATTGTGACGAAATAGGTGTCAGTAGATTCCTTACGACTGTTCATGGCGTAGGCAATAGAGAGGGTGCTCGACGGGGTCGTCTTGTACTGCACACTGATGCGAGGCTCCACGAGCCACTGGTTATTGAGGTTGAACCACATCACATTGACACCGGCCACCGTGGAGAGTCGACGGCTCAGGGCTATCTTATGACTGCTGTAGAAACGTGTAAGACCCGTATTACCATCCGACTCATAGACGCGATACAGCGGACCGCCGATCTCGGTGACGTTGTTGAGCCACGTGTGGAAGTCGAGGTGCTGGTGCTCGATTCCGTTCTGCATGGTATAGCGCGATGAGATCTTTTGCTGATGCTGCGTACTGACAATGAGATTCCACTGGGCATTTCGTCCTGTCATATGGGGAATCTCCGTGCGTTGTTCATCATAGTCGCTGACGCCCAGCTTTCTATAGGTACCTGTACAGGCAACACTGGTGCGCAGCGTTCCTGTGGTACCAAGACGATAGGTATGGGTGATTCCCAAGGCTCCGTTGCGCTGGCGCGACCATGAGTCGTTCATGTCCCACAGTGTCTTCCACTCTGATGGATCAGGTGAGTCAGCCTCATAGTTGTCGATGAGTCCTGTAAACCAAACGGCAAAAGTACCTGCCTTACGGGTTGGCATGTTCAGCTTGAAACTCAGGTCCTGATAGTCGAGTGTCTCGTTCTCCATATTGATGGCGTGCAGCTTCTTGGCAATCTCGAGGAAGCTGTAGCGATAGTTCACCAGATACGAGGCCTTACTGTTCTTTCCCAACGGACCCTCGGAAGCGAAATCTACTCCGAGCGTACCCACCTGAACGGCATGCTCATGTTTTGTATTATTACCCACGCGCATCTTCATATCAAAGGCACCGGAAAGGGCATTACCGAACTCGGCAGGCATGGCACCTGTTAGGAAGTCGCTGTTGGCTAATACTGTACCATTGAGAGATGTGAAGATACCACCGCCTGCTCCAGTGATGTCGGCAAAGTGATTAGGATTGGTCACCTCGATACCCTCTACTCGCCACTGTAACATCTCGGGCGAATTACCATGAATACTGATACCATTGGTAACACCACCAGATGCCACACCGGCAAACATTGAGGCGGTACGGGCAGGATCTGCCATACCGCCTGCATAACGGGTTGCCTCTTCCACACTGAACATGCGGGCACCCACCTGGGCCATCTCGTTAAGGGGAAGCTGTTTGTTAACACGTGGCTTCACAACCACCTCTCCTAATTCTGATACACTCTCGCGCATACGGAGGTTCAATACCAATTCCTTACCTGATGTGAGCAACTGCTCTTTCAGCAGTAATGACTCATAGCCCACATAGGTGGCCCTGACGGAATGGCGTCCCACAGGAACATTCTCAATCACAAAATTACCGTCGATATCCGACACGGTTCCCATCGTGATTCCGTTCTCAACTTGAATGGTTACACCTACCATTGGCTCTCCGGAAGCCACATCACACACTTGTCCGCGAATAGTTTGGTTTTGTGCTTGTAACGTGACACTCATCATTGCGACAGTCATCAAAACTGTCATCCTAAAAAACATTCTTTTCATCTTAAAAACTAACATAACTACATTCACTTAGACGAAGCAAGTTGCGTTTTTGTTGCAAACAAACACTATTTTTTTCTGTTTTCTTTTCTTTTACATCTTTTTTTCTTAACTTTGACTTCGTCGAAGATACTTTCGTTCGGAAATAAAAATAAATACGTATTTATTTTGTATTTCCCTCACTTAATCGTATCTTTGCGAATAATTTAGCGAAGAATATGCAACGAAGAGTATTGCTCATTTACACAGGCGGAACCATTGGCATGGGAAGAAATGCCAAGACGGGTGCCCTTGAACCGCTTGATTTCCAACAACTGTCATCACAACTGCCGGAGTTCGAGTGGATGCAGACCGATATAGATGTCTATCAGTTCTCGTCGCCCATCGACTCGTCGGATATGACACCGAGGCTTTGGGCACAACTGGTTAAGATCATAGCCGACCGCTATGAGCAGTACGATGGCTTTGTGATTCTGCATGGTACTGATACGATGGCGTTCACAGCCTCGGCCTTATCGTTCATGCTGGAGAACCTGACAAAGCCTGTCATCCTTACCGGATCACAGCTTCCTATCGGTCAGCTACGTACCGACGGTAAGGAGAATCTGATTACAAGTATTGAGATTGCCGCCGCGCATCATAGCGATGGAACGCCTATTGTACCCGAGGTATGTATCTATTTCAGTGGTAAGCTGTTAAGGGGGAATCGTTCAACAAAAATCAATGCCGACGGATTCAATGCTTTCGACTCGTTCAACTATCCACATTTAGGCGATGCTGGAGTGAATATCGTGTATCATGAGGAGTATATCATGCAGCCCGATTATACCCGTCCGATGATTCCTCACTATATCACTGACCCCAACGTGGTGGTGTTCACCCTCTTCCCAGGGATACAAGACAATATCGTTCGCCATGTGCTGGATGCCCCTGAACTGCGGAGTATCGTGATGCGTACCTATGGAAGCGGTAATGCGCCCCAACGTCCTTGGCTCATGCAGATGCTCAAAGACGCAGCCGACCGTGGTGTGAATATCGTCAATATCAGTCAGTGTGCCGCAGGTACGGTGGAGATGGCTCGTTATGATGCTGGATTCCAACTGAAGAACGCTGGCGTGATCAGTGGTTATGACAGTACGGTGGAGAGTGCCGTTACCAAACTGATGCACCTGCAAGGTCACTACTCCGACTATCAGACAGTGCGCAAATTCATGAACATCAGTATGCGTGGAGAGATCACCTTAGCACGCAATGATTAGAGAAAATAAATAGTATTATAAATCACTAAACAAAACGTTATGAAAGAATTAAAAGGAACCAAGACTGAGAAGAATCTCCAAGAAGCATTCGCTGGAGAGTCTATGGCTCGCAACAAGTACACGTACTTTGCCTCAAAGGCCAAGAAAGACGGCTATGTACAGATTGCCGCTATCTTTGAAGAAACAGCAGCCAACGAGAAGGAACATGCCAAGATGTGGTATAAACTGCTGAACGGCGGTAAGGTGAGTGACACGGTGAAGAATCTTGAAGATGCCGCCAGTGGTGAGAACTTTGAGTGGACCGACATGTATGCCCGCATGGCTCAAGAGGCCCGAGAGGAAGGCTTCGACGAGATCGCCGAGAAATTCGAAGGTGTGGCCGCAATCGAAAAGGAGCATGAAGAGCGTTACCGCAAGCTCTTGAAGAACATCAATGACAAGAAGGTGTTCTCTAAGGATGGTGATGTGATCTGGCAATGCGCTAACTGCGGTCATATCGTGATTGGCAAACAGGCACCCGAGGTTTGTCCTGTATGCGATCATCCGCAGAGCTATTTCCAGGTTAAAGCTGAGAATTACTAATTATTCCCACGCTGGGAACTTTTTATTCCCAACGTGGGAATAAACTGTTCCCAACATGGGAACAAAATCAAACACTCTATACTATAATGCGGGTTTTATGGTAGTTCTCCCGGAACTCACTGGGAGAACAACCTTTTTTCTTTTTGAAGATGCGGTTGAAGTTACTGAGGTTGTTAAAACCGCATTCGAAGCTGATTTCTGAGATGGACCGACTGGTATCCACCAGTTTGCGTGTGGCATAGCCCAAGCGGATATCGATGATATAGTCGCTTAGGTTTCTTCCCGTATGAAGTTTGAAGAACCTGCTGAACGCGCTGGCGCTCATGCCTGCAATTTCTGCCAGCTGCGCCAGTCGGAGCTCATCCATATAGTTCTCGTTGATGAAGTTTTTCACCTTTAAGATACGACGGGAGTCATCTTCAACTGCTATCTTTGCAAAACTTGATGAGGCCAAGGTTCGGGCACCCTCGCAACGTGATAGCTCATAGAGGATGGTCATGAACTGCATGACGGCATAGAATCCATCTTTGATACTGCTGAGCGTATCGAGTTCCTTGTACACACCCATGATAGCACTCAAAGGGAAACAGAGTCCTTTGCGTGCCTCGTTCATCATTTTGCGTACTGAAAAAAACGGGTTCCTGCCAAAGAGGGAATCTTCGCTCATGCCGAAGTCGAACTGGATGGTAATCTCACGGATATCCTCACTGGTACAGGTGTTCTGTTCCCAGACATGCTCCAGTTGCGGACTCGTAATAAGCACCAGGTCGTAATCGCCTATCACCTCACTGCTGTCGCCGACAATCCGTCGCACACCGGCAGCATGCTCCACAAAATTCAGTTCGAAGACCTCATGGTTATGAATAGGATACGTGAACTCCTTTTTCCGACGGTCAGCAATGTAAAGCACATCCTTGCCCATCAGTGGCGTGATTTCATGTATCACCCTTCTCTCTTCCATCAGATCTTCAGTTCCTTCAAAATCTCTGAAATTCTTTGGAGTGTAGTTAAGCGAGTGGGAACAAGCGGAAGACGGAGCACATTCTCGATGAAGCCCATCTGATGGAGCATGGCTTTCACACCAGCAGGATTACCATCAACAAACAGCAGACTGAACAGATCGGTAAAACGATGATGGATCTTCAGGGCACCTTCGAACTCACCTTTCTTCTCCAGACGGATCATCTTCGAGAACTCGCGAGGCAAAGCATTGCCGATTACCGAGATAACACCCACTGCTCCGCAAGCTACCATCGGGTATGTGAGGGCATCATCACCACTGATGACATCAAAGCCTCGTGGTGCGTTCTTCAGGATCTCATCCACCTGCTCCAGACTACCACTGGCTTCTTTGACAGCTACGATGTTCTCACAGTTGCGAGCCAAACGCACCGTAGTCTCAGCCTTCAAGTTAACGCCTGTACGTCCAGGCACATTGTAAAGGACAACAGGAAGTTTCGTTGCATTGGCAATGGCCTTGAAATGCTGGTACAAACCTTCCTGCGACGGCTTATTGTAATAAGGGCAAACGCTGAGGATTCCGTCCACATCATGGTAATCGCCTGTCTGGAGCTCCTCCACGACGGCCGCGGTGTTGTTGCCGCCACATCCCACAAGGATAGGCATCTTTCCACCAACCTTTTGAACCACCATGTCCTTGATACGCTTCTTCTCATCCGCAGTCAGTGTGGCGGTCTCTCCTGTGGTTGCAAGAATGCAAAAGAAATCCGCGCCGTTATCAACCTGAAAATCCAAGAGTCTGTTCAGAGCCATGTAATCCACAGCTCCGTCTTGGTTGAATGGGGTGACAAGTGCGATACCAAGTCCCTTAAAAACATTATGTGCCATAAATCAAAAATTTCGCTGCAAAAGTACAACATTTACGTCACATAACAAAATAAATGCGCACTTTTTATGTCGTATTGTTCGGTTTATGATCTTCTCAGTGCAAGATTGTAATTATAGTATCTCTTATTACCCGTGATGTCTTCAATGACTCTGATGAACGGCGGGAACTTCACCGATTCCTGATCGGCCACGCCCTTTGTCTCGAGAATCATCAAATGATCAACGGGCTCGTAATACGTATCAAGTTCGAAATACTGACCTTTCCAGATAAAGCTTTTCCTATGCTTTCGGATGCTCTGACGGTAGGGATCGGCCTGCTGAAGTAACGACTCATAAAGACTGTTGCTTACCTGTCGTTCCGTTTCAAGTACTTTGTTGTTCTCTGTGCGTTTCTTGGTAGTATGTACATTCACGAAACTACCCTGCCATCCCCTGCGTCGCAGACGGATTTCGCAGCCTGGTTCAGCCACCAGGTAGGTCTGAACAATATCACTTTCAGTACAGTCTGGAATCTCTCCTATCAACTCGACAATATACTTCCTTTCTTCTATAATCGGCTGTGGAAGACCGAGCACGTGAGAGATTTCCAGGATTACACGATTAAGCTTCTTGTTGAAGTCCTCATGGTTGTTGATAACGCGCAGATGAGGATGACCTGTCCAAGCCTTAATCACCTTCTTGTCCAGTTCACGGGCCATCCGCAGTCCTTCCTCGTTCATCTGTTCATAGCGTACGGCATTGGTGGCTGTGGTATAGAACTGTTCAGCGCCGTCGGCAGCTGACACGAGATGAAGCACGGCATCATAACGCTGGCGCAGCTCCTGTGTGTTTGTTCCTACCGCTGCCGTAATCTCCTCCCACATCTCAGGCTGCATATAGGCCGAGATATCCATCGCGCCACGGTCGCATACCACGATGGTCGGCTCATGACACTCTGCAGCCATACGCATGAATCTGTCCTCGAAGCCCAACTGCAACTCAAGCGTTGCCTTCTCACCTTCGTAGAACAGTCCTTTGTTATCGGTCAGGTAGTTCATTCCCGCCTGACTGAAAATTGTGGGTATCTCAGGTATGGTGAACACCTTGAATCCCAGACTGGTGAAATGTTCTATGATGCGTACCATAGCCGTTGTCTTTCCGGCACAAGGACCACCTGTCAACACAATCTTCTTGATCTCGCTCATCGTTGTTCTAACCTCATTATCTTTTTGTTACACATTCGGTTTGGCCACATGCATCCTATAGCCATAGGCACCTACCACCAGGAAGCAGATCAGCGGGAAGATAAACGACACATTGGTCGCAGGCATCCCGAATACCGTTCCCTGATCAATCACGGCAGCCTGCAGCGGCGGTAATACGGAGCCACCTAAGATAGCCATGATCAGTCCTGCAGCGCCGAACTTCGCATCATCACCCATTCCATCAAGGGCAATACCATAGATGGTGGGGAACATCAGTGACATACAACCACTAACAGCTACCAGACAATACACGCCATAGCGGTTCTGGAACAGGATAACGCCCAAGGTAAATACCATGGCGAGAACGGCAAAGTATGTCAACAGCTTCGCGGGCTTCACGTACTTCATCAGATAGGTGGCAATGAAACGGGAGCAGATGAAGAATAGCATCGCAAAGATATTAAAGCGCTGCGACAACACCTCTGCACTCTGTTCATCCAGTCCTTCGGCCATAAAGACACGCGTACCATATTGAATAATAAATGTCCAGCACATGATCTGTGCGCCTACATAGAAGAACTGTGCAATGACACCCTCACGATAGTATTTCAGTGAGAAGATGCGTTTGATGGTGGGCAGGAAATGAATCTCCTTACTCTGATCACCGTTCTTCGGCATCTTCGTAAAGAGAATGATCAGGAACATCACAGTGATGACCAATCCGATGAACAAGTAGGGAGCAATCAACACAGACAGATCGCTGTTCTTCAGCGCCTCAAACTCAGTATCACCCAGTAAGGCACGCTCATCACTGCTCATTGGGTTGAGCTTTGCCTGTATGAAGTTCATGGCCACGAACATTCCGATGATGGAGCCGCAAGGATTGAAGCACTGGGCCAGGTTCAGTCGACGGGTTGCTGTTTCCTCATTACCCATCGTCAGGATATACGGATTACAGCTTGTCTCCAGGAACGACAGACCGCAGGTCATGATGAAATAAGCCACCAGGAAGCAGCCATACACACCTATTCCCTTGGCGGGGAAAAACAGCAGGGCACCGATGGCGTACAACGCCAGTCCCATCAACACACCAGCCTTATAGGAATACTTCCTGATAAAGATAGCCGCAGGAAAAGCCATGGCGAAGTAACCGCCATAGAAAGCCACTTGCACGAGCGTACCCTCGGATACGTTCATACGGAAGATTTTCGAGAACGCCTTCACCATCGGATTGGTGATATCATTGGCGAACCCCCACAAGGCAAAGCAGAATGTTACTAGAATAAAAGGAATCAGGTAGCTCACCCCATCCTTTGAAATCAACGAGTTTTTCTTCA
>JAEEGJ010002875.1_pt1 | contig 75111 bp, 68 predicted proteins | sample 8958761 | NCBI WGS metagenome assembly JAEEGJ01 (sample SAMN16246546, study PRJNA631951) | gut metagenome | biome: gut microbiome; feature: rumen; material: RS-attached | host: Bos | place: Iran: Karaj | collected 2018-10 | reverse complement strand
CTCATTGAACTGCTCAATGAAACTCCACACATACCCAAGAGTCCTTCTCAATCCTTTTTTCTTAGATTCCATTTACCTTCAGATATGAGCCTCAAGCCAGTTGGCCAGAATCTCATAGACTTCCTTTCTGTTAGTCTCGTTGAGGATCTCATGTCTTGCACCGGGAATCAGCTTCAAGGTCACATCAACAACACCGGCTCCGGTGTAAAGGTCATAGACCTTTCTTACACCCCTGCCGAAATCACCGACCGGATCCATCTCTCCGCTGATGATCAGAAGAGGAAGGTCCTTCGGCAGCTTCTCGGCATTGGCACGGCTGTTGGCGAACTCGACTCCGGTAAGAAGATCATAGAAGAAGCCATTCGAGCAGAGGAATCCGCACTTGTCGTCCTTCACATACTTCTCGACTTCCTTGGCATCACGTGAAAGCCAGTCAAAATCAGTTGCCGTAGGCTCGAACTGCTTGTTGTATGAACCGAACGAGAGCTTGTTCATCGTAATTCCTGGAGACTTGCTTCCATTCTTACGTATCTCTCTCTTACATAACAGTTTACCGATTTTGCCGACAATTCCCTTGCCGCATCCTGTACCCATGATGATGACGCCGGTGTAGAAGTCCGGGCGCTGTACCATGACTGTGCGTGCAAGGAAGCTTCCCATGCTGTGACCCAGCAGGAAAGTCGTGTTGACACCGTACTGTGAAGTGATATAGTTGGCAAGCTCAAAAGCGTCGTCTGCAATCCTGTTCCATCCGTCACTTTCTGCAAACCAACCCAGCTCATCCTCTGATGCTGTTGCTCCATGTCCTCTATGGTCTGCGGCAAACACCGCAAATCCCAATTTATTTAAATATTCCGCAAATCTGGCATAACGGTCGCTGTGTTCGGCCATGCCGTGAAGGATCTGCAGAAAAGCTTTGATTTCTATATTTGGAGAAGGCAACCAGAGGTTATAAGCCAATTTATGACCATCGGAACAGATGAAAATATTCTCTGCCATTATTATAACCCCCAAATTCCCTGAAACTAATGTTCAGAAAAAACACATATATATAATACCTATACAGGCTGACTATTATTACTATACTATGATTGATTTTCCGTTTACAAGGACTGAAATGAAAAGAAATTGAATAAAAACAAGAAATTAGCTTCCTTTTTCCAAACAATTCTTAACAGGTGTTTAGGTTTTTAGAACATGCGGTGTATGATACGATAAAGTCATACAATGCTAGAAATAAACAATGAAAACTTCATACTGGTGGCGGGAGATGTGCATTCCAGCGATCAGGCATTCGAGATTCTCGCAGAAAATGCGTCTCAGGAGACCTGCCTGGGCTTCATTTATACCGGAGATCTGGACATAGAGAACTTCTTCATCTCACAGTCTGTGCTGTGCAGGAATTTCGTGTTTCTGCCGGTTCAGGGAAATTGCGACAACCGGTGGTCATGGGCAGAGACAGGTCTTGATCTTCCGCTGTACAGGACATGCACTTTCAGGGGTTTCCGTATCTTTGTCTCACATGGACATATGTACTGGGATCCGGGTTCGGCAGGTCTTGAGAACTCCCAGTATGACATTGTGATAACAGGACATTCACATGTGCCTGACTTGCATACGGAAATCATTGACGGCAAAAGAGTTATTTTTCTAAATCCAGGTTCTGCTGCAAGACCCAGAGGAGGCAGCAAGGCCTCTTATGCACTCATAAGATTCAAGTCAAAGTCTTCAATGAGCATTGAAATCAGAGCCCTGGACGGCGATGGTCTGCTTTCTGAGGAAACAATACCTGTCAATGAGGTCTCTGAAGGGAACGATTGAGTCAACCTTATGGTTGCTGTCCGGATCAATGAAGAAGTGCTCCGGCAAAAGGCCCTCTGCCCCGTCAAGCATGTCAAAGCCCAATGCCAGATTAATCTCATAAATCAGCCTCCAGCACCTGTCACCAAGTGCCAGAATGTCATCTGATTGTGTGTCTATACCCGTAACAGCGCTTAAAAGATTACTAATTACATGTAATTTTACGCTCTTAATATCCGAGTTAGGAATAATAGAAAACTTTCTTCTGAGCTTTTTGTTTGTCTCAATGACAGCCGGAACAATCAACGCCGGAGACAGGCCGTAGCTCTCAAGGCCCATCACGATGCGCTCATTCAGGACCGCCCACTGCTCGTGGTTCTTGCTGCATACAGAGCTGTGAATCTCAAAGTAATTCGGGAACCAGAACCCCATGCTGTCCGAAAGCGACTGAGCAAAAGCCCCGCGGTAGTCGTAAGGCCCGCATTCAAGTCCTCTTATCGTATAGGCGAAGCTCTCATCCTTGTATGCCTTTCCCAATGCATATGTTCCGAAGCTCAGAGGCTCACCGGGACCTGTTCGTCTGGCTATCATCTCAATGAGAGGAAGCACCTTGGCGTTGTCCTTGAATGAGAAATCCTGCTCAAAGAGGTTCACTAGCCCGCTTGACCATGCCTGTATTGCCCATCCTATGACATTTCCGGTGGACACAGGATCAAGTCCCAGATCAAGACACTGAGCATAGCGCTCAATGATCTTGTCCATGTCAAAACAGGCAATGTTCGCTCCAAGCATGAGAATTGACTCATAGCCCGGAATGACAATTCCGTCATGCGTCCTGTGCCTGCACATGACAGGACATTCTATGCAGCCGCCATGCTCATCTCCGTAACGTCTGTTGATCTCCTCTCCGGCAAGATGGAAGAGCCTCGGATCCGTTCTTCTGCTGAAGTTGAAGACAGGTGCCCATCCGGCCCTGCTTCCGTTCTTGACAAGGCAGGCTGATCCTGAGCGCTGCATGGCCTTGCAATACGGACTCTCATCGAGGAGGCTTCTGAATTTCTCCAAGGCCCTCCCCGCATCATCGGCATTGCCGGTCCTGTGAAAGGTCGTATCGAATCCTGTTATGCAGAGGCTCTTAATGTTCTTGTATCCGAACACACAGCCAAGACCTCCGCGGCCTGTTGAGGCACCCTCGCATATCACCGCGGCATATGGGACCTTCTGCTCTCCGGCAGGTCCAATGGACATTGCAGTGGTCATGGGGCCAACACCGATAAGAGCCTCAACCTGGCTTACGCTGTAGCCTATGAAGATCTCCGATATGTTGTAGGTCACCCCGCTTTTCTTGATGTCAATGACAGCAGGCCTTCTCAGCCTTCCGATGATGACCAGGGCATCGTAGCCCAGAGCTCCCAGACGCATGCCTATTGTGTTGGAGACGACATTGAAGCAAAGATTGCCGGAAACAGGAGACCTGAAGGCAATGCTCACGCTCTCACAGCCAGGGACTCCCGAGTTCGTGAGGTATGAGCCTGTTATGACAACAGGATTGTTCGACTCATATGTGGAAGACTCCTCAACATCGGCGCCGGCGAACTCGGCCCAGATCCTTGCGCCAAGCGCAGGTCCTGAGACATAGCACTCAATATACTTCTCGGGAATTGCCCAGTCAAAGAAACTCTCGTCACTCAGATCCAGCACAAGTGCCTTTGCCTTTCTGGGCTGTGACATTGATCCTGCGCTGAACCTGTTGTCCAGATTATCCAGGCGTTCCTTCAAAACCGCGATATTCATTTGGACTCCCCGGCAGGTGAGAATGTGATTCCGTTGAACACACATACTTTCTCACACCATCTGCACGATGCACAGAGTTTGGGATTCGTCAGCGACGGAACATTGCCTTTGGCAGGTCTTGTGATGATTCCCGCAGGACACATCTCATAGCATTTGCCGCAGCTTCTGCATCTGTCCTTGTCAAAATGCGGAATCAGCCACTGCTTCTTGCTCTGATGCGGGATTGTATTTCCGTAGCTGTTGATGACGGATGAGCTCTCACAGACACGCGCACAGGCACCGCAGCCTATGCAATAGTCGGTGTTAATCACATGGAGCCGTCCCGGCCCGCCTGTAACTGCCTTGACAGGACAGATGGAAAGACACATTCCACAGCCTGTGCAGGACTCAAGAATCTCATACGTCATGGCACAAATTTATATTTATTGCAAAGCCTCGTCAATCTTCGTAGTCACTGCCGCCGATAAACTCCCTGAGTATTGAGTCACTAGGGACAAATGACGACGGAATGGCATAGATGTTCTCCAAAAACTCCAGCAGACGCAGGGCATGCGTGTAGGCTGTTCCTGACTCAGGACTCACACCATGCAGAAGCGGTGTCACAAACGGTGACAGGACTCCGATTTCGTAGTCCAAGGCACTGTTGAACATGACATCCGCATTGTTCTGGTTCGGGAATATATGGGCTCTCTCGCCACGGGCCACGCTCGGCCACATGAGCAGCGTCTCCTCAGCACTGGTTCCCCTTGTCCTGTAATCGCGCAGGATTCTCCTGAGCATCCTGTTGTCTGTGGTGGAGACCCTGTTGCAGTCATCCATATTCAGCTGCGTGAGCGCTGATATATATACCTTATAGACATACTTCGGTGCGATCTTTGAGGTGATCTTGGGATTAAGGCCATGGATGCCCTCAATCACGAATATGTTGTTGGCATTCATCTTTATTGGCTGACCAAGATAGTATGTCTCGTTCTTCGTGAAGCTGAAATGCGGAAGGTCGACCTCCTTGCCGTCAAACAGGTCCTGCATGTTCCGGTCGAACAGATCCGTATCCAGTGCCTCAAGGGCCTCGAAATCAGGCTTGCCCTCGTCATCCAGAGGAACCATGTCGCGCTTCTTATAGTAGTCGTCAAGGCTGATTTTGATCGGTGAGTACTCCAGAAGCAGAAGCTGCTCGCACAGCTTCTTGGCGAATGTTGTCTTTCCGGAAGAAGACGGACCTGCTATGAAGACCGCCTTGGCCTTCCTGGCATGAATCTCTTCCGCGATGCTTGATATCTTCCTGCGCTGAAGGGACTCCGATAGCCTTACATACTGCTCGGCGTTGTTGCCGGAACAGCTTCTGTTCATCTCTCCCACGCACTCGACTCCAAGGATTTTCCCCCAGATGTGGTATTCGTTGAAGACCTCGTACAGTCTCTGGTTATCCTTGAACGGGATGATGCTGGTGATGCTTTCCCTCACAGGATATCTAAGAAGCATCCCGCCATCACCGTATTTGCGTAGCTCCCAAAGCCCCAGCTCAGCTGTGTTGTTGGCTATGGGCTCATATGAGATATGGTAATAGTCCTGGATCCTGTACATGTCCACATATGACTTGTTCGTCTCCTGGAGCAGGAGGACAGCGTCATCATAGCCCTGTTTCTTGAGCCTTGTGATTGCCTCCTGCAGGGAAACTGACACACTGGTTATCTCAAGGGCCTGATCAACGAGCTCCCTCATCTTTTCGGTGAGCTTCTGTATCTGGGCATCGTCTATGGCCTTGTCTCCCTCGTAATTGAAATAGAAGCCGTCTCCGAGCGAATGTCCGATCTTCAGTCTTCTTCTGGGGAACAGGAGCCTGGACGCATAGCAGAGCAGAAAGCAGATGCTGTGGCGGTATATTCTTCTTCCGAATCCCTGAAAGGCTCTGATGGGCTCGATCTCGCATGACATGGGAACCGGTGCGCTGAGCGGCTTGAGCTCGCCGTTCACCAGAGCACCGATGATGGGATTATCCTCATATTTCTTAAGCCCGTCCTCATACAGGCCGGACTTCTCCAAGGCTTCCTTTGCTGTGGAGAATGCGGGAAGACTGTACTTCTTCCCCTGGATTGACAGTGTTATCGTTCTCATAAGATAAAGTATCCTTGCAATTTGCCTAAAACGCAAGAGAAACCACCCTTCCAAGCATGGTATCAAAGGATGTGCCAACAGCGCAGAATAGACTTTTTTTCCAAAAATAAGGGGAAAAAGTATATCAAGTATACTTTTTTGCCAAAAAATGAACAAAAAAGTATACTCCAACAGCCAAAAAACACATGAGCATTGAAATCAATGGGCAGAATGTCACTTGCCGTGGATGTGCTTCATCTCCTCGAACTCATGGGCAATGCGCTCCTTGCATTTGCCGCAGCCCGTGCCGAAGCCTGTGAGCCTCTGAAGGTCCTCAAGGGTCTTTGCCTGGTCAGTAGCCACAAGGTGCTCGATCATCTGGTCAGTCACGCCCTTGCACTCGCACAGAATCCTGGCGACAGACTTCTTATAAGGATTATCAAGGCCTTTCTTCTCAAGATAGTCATCAATTGCAGCCCTTAGGGCCTTGTCGCCCAGAACCGAGCAGTGGAACTTGTGCTCCGGAAGACCTCCGAGCTCCTTTGTTATCATGTCAGGAGTGATGTTGTAGGCTTCTTTGAGGGTCATTCCTTTGACCATCTCGCTCATCATTGATGTGCTTGCAATGGCGCTTGCACAGCCGTATGTGAGCCATCTGATGTCAGAGATCCTGTCATCCTTGACCTTGATTCCGACTCTCATCTGGTCACCGCAGGCAAGGGAACCGACCTCTCCGACTGCCTCAGGCTCCCAGTTCTCATCCTTGTTCCAGATGTTCCTGGGATTCATGAAGTGATCCTTTACTGTATCCGTATATACCCACTGGGCCATGAAGCTATCCATATAAACCTCTTTTTATCTCGTAGAAATCGCCCTGAGCCTCTTTATGATAGGCGGCAGGATCTCAAGCACATAATCAACATCCTCCATGGTGTTGAAGCGTCCGAACGAGAATCTTATGGAGCCATGTGCCAGCTCCACATCCAGACCGCAGGCCAGAAGGACATAACTGGGCTCCAAAGAGCCTGTGGCACAGGCAGATCCTGTTGAGACCGCCACCCCGGCCATATCCAGCATGAGAAGAATCGACTCTCCCTCGACATTCTCGAATGAGACGTCAAGCGTTCCAGGAAGGCAGTTCTCCCTCTCCTTGCACCCGTTGACCGTGACATTCGGGATATTGGCGATAATGCCTTCCCTGAGGCGCTCGCGCATTGCCCAGAGCTTTCTGGACTCCTCGTCTATGTTCTCCTTGGCAAGCTTTGCAGCCACACCGGTTCCGTAGATTCCGATTGTGTTGTAGGTTCCTGCCCTGCGTCCGTGCTCCTGCTCGCCTCCGTGGACGAACGGCTCGAACGGGATTCCCTTTCTGGCATAAAGGACTCCCACACCCTTGGGCCCGTAGAACTTGTGTCCGCTGCATGAGAGGTAGTCAAGGTTCCAGTCCCTGCATGAGACCTTCAGCTTTCCTATCGCCTGTGTGGCATCGGTATGCATCAGTGCCCCGCACTTGTGCGCCATCTCGGATATCTCGGCTATGGGCTGGACAGATCCGGTCTCGTTGTTCCCTGTCATGACGGAGACAAGGACCACATCAGGCCCCATGAGCTTCTTAAGGGCCTCCATGTTTACACGCCCGTCCCTGTTGACAGGCGCCTGGTCCACATGGATGCCTTTTGTGCGCAGGTATTTCACGCTCTCCATTATGCACGGGTGCTCAATGGTGGTGGTCACGATCCTTCCGCCACCGCGCTTCTGGATGATTGACGCGGCAATCATGAAGACGGTGTTGTTGGCCTCTGAGGCACCGCTTGTGAAGATAATCTCAGACGGATCGCAGTCTAGAAGATCAGCTATGTTTTTTCTCGAATCCTCGACCAGCTTGCCGGCCTCACGCCCGAAAGTATGCATGCTTGAGGCATTCCCGTAGACTACGGGCTCGGCCTTTGTGATTGCATCCAGGACCTCGGGAGCCATCTGTGTGGTCGCGTTGTTATCAAGATATATTAATCTACCCATATATTACCTACGAGAGAAAGTTATAACTGAAATCCAATATCGTCAAGGTGTTGGGTTAAATACCTCTTACTTAATCCCAGACAGCACAACCATGGGGCTTTAGGACCTGGAATCTCGGCTTGAATCCGAATATCCTCTCGTAATCATCCAGCCTCTGCTGATACTGGTCAATGGCACCGTCGTCAATGACAGCCACGACGTATGTGTTGTCCCCGTTGAACATGATTCCCGCACCATGGCAGAGTGGAATCTCGGTGGCCCTTTTCATCACCCAGTCAATCTCAGGACATGTGAGCTCCAGATCATCACGCATCAGCTTGCCCATCTTTCCGATTGCCTTCCCTATCTGGGAGAACTGCCTGAGCTGGAACAGCCTTGCCATAGATGAAGCGGCAGAGCTGTCCTCAAGGATTGCATTGCATGTCTTTCTGGTCTCCTCATCCAAAGGCAGGATCCTCTCACGCAGGTCAGAGAGAGGGAAATCCCTCAGACTCTGGTTCGGGGCAACCGAGTGAAGTCTTGCAAATGACTCACATGCCATAGTGTGCCTGTTTCTCAGCTCCTCCCTCATTGCCATTGGCGGAATCCTGCAGTCTACCGCGATCATGCTGCATCCGCTGTTCTCAAACGGATCATCAAGGATCCTGTATGACAGGGAATTGAGGTCAAACAGTATGTATTTTCCCGCTTGGGCGGAGAGCATGGCTGTCACAGTGCTGAACTTTGTGTTCTCTCCGCAGAAGCTGGTGCAGCATCTGTAGCACAACATGGCAAGCCCGCTGTTGTCCAGCTCAGACGGAATGAACCGGAGGACCGCAAGAGCGGCACCAACGCTCACTGCCGCGGCAAGAACAGCACTGTCATCTTTCAGGACAGGACCGTCAAGATCAAAATCAAGCGGGACAGGCTTTATCCCCATGTCCGCAAGCTGTAGGTAGACACCCTTGATGTAGTTGCCCCATTTGTCCTCCCTGCGGAACTTCAAGGATGACATGGAGAACCTCTTACGGTCGTTGGTCAGGGCATTATGGACATGGACAAGAGTGTCGGGGCTTCTTGTCACTGAGACTCTCAGAACGCGGTCATTGGCACAGCAGAGCACTCTGCCGTGGCAGTAATATGAGAACTCTCCGAACAATGTTGTGACACCGGGAACTCTGATTACAACTGGAGTATTTTTATTTGACTCTTTTCCTAGGCCTGCCCCGACGCTTTCCACTTAATCCTGAAATCCCCTTTGGTATGTTAAAGTGTAAAGCACGATGCCCAAGAATGCAAACTAAATTATTTTTATATAAATGGTTCTGCATAAAATTTACTAACCGCAGAAGGTGAAAAAAAAGCCCGCAACATTAAGCTGCGGGCATTTCAAACCGTTTCCGGCTTGTGTTACTTGGACTGCATTCCATAGCGCTTGTTGAATCTCTCGACTCTTCCTGTTGAGTCAACAAGCTTCTGGGTGCCAGTAAAGAACGGGTGACAAGCAGAGCAGATTTCAACCTGCAGATTCTTAGCTGTTGTCTTTGTCTTGATGACATTTCCGCATGAGCACTTGATCTCAGTAAGCTCATACTTCGGATGGATTCCATTCTTCATTGTACGTCCTCCGTTTTCCGTCTGCTGGTGTAGTGCAGCAGACTATTAGAGTTAATAAGCCGTCTCCGTTTTAGAACTCAGGAACGATTCCTGTATTCATGGAACGCAAGAACGCTTCATTGTTCTTTGTTTTGCGCATTTTGTCAATGAGGAACTCGGTCATTTCAAGATCCTCAAGACCGTTTATCGCATTTCTCAGCAGCCAGATACGTGCAGCCTCGTCCTTTCCGAGCAGAAGGTCCTCTCTTCTGGTTCCGCTCTTCTTGATGTTGATGGCCGGATACAGCCTTCTGTCAGCCATTCTCCTGTCAAGGACTATCTCACTGTTACCTGTGCCCTTGAACTCCTCGAAGATGACCTCATCCATCCTGGATCCGGTCTCAATCAGCGCGGATGCGATGATTGTCAGAGATCCGCCGTTCTCGATGTTTCTGGCGGCACCGAAGAATCTCTTGGGCTTATGGAGCGCATTAGAGTCAACACCTCCGGAAAGGATCTTTCCGCTGGCAGGAACTGTCTGGTTGTATGCCCTTGCAAGACGTGTGATGGAGTCAAGCAGAATCACCACATCCTTTCCGTGCTCCACAAGGCGCTTTGCCTTCTCAATGACCATCTCGGCCACAGTGACGTGGCGTGTCGCCTGCTCATCGAAGGTGGAAGCAATGACCTCGCCACGGACGTTGCGCCTCATGTCGGTGACTTCCTCCGGTCTCTCATCAACAAGAAGGACCATCAGTTTGATCTCCGGATGATTTGTGGTGATTGAGTTCGCAATCTGCTGCAGCAGTATTGTCTTTCCTGTTCTCGGAGGAGCTGTGATCAGGGCTCTCTGGCCTTTTCCGATGGGACAGAACAGGTTGATGATCCTCATGGAGACATCGTTGTCTGTTCTCTCGGTCTCCAGGTTAATCCTCTGGTCCGGATAAAGCGGGATCAGGTTGTCAAAGCTGGTCCTGGTCTTTGCCACAATCGGGGCATCGCCGTTGACGGATGCGATCTTGGAGATAGCGAAGAACCTCTCGTTGTCCTTCGGGGTCCTCATCATTCCCTCGATGGTGTCTCCGGTCTTCAGGTTCAGGAACTTGATGATCCCGGCTGAGACATACACATCCTCAGGACCTGAGAGATAGCTGTTCAGAGGTGATCTGAGGAAGCCGTAGCCGTCGCTCAGGATCTCAAGTGTTCCTGTTGCATAGATGACACCGCCGTTCCTGCTGAAGGCCTTCAGGAGCTCTACAATGACCTCCTGCTTCTTGTACTCGGCATAGTCATCAACACTTGTGCCCTCCATCTGAGAGAGCCTCTCCTTGAGCTCGTCGACAGGTGTTGAGACAACGTCACTGACGATGAGCCTGTGTGAGAGATGCTCCTGATATTCGGCATCGGATATGGCAAGATCCTCCATGGTCAGCGGCTTCTTCTGGTTGTTGCGCTGATCCTGCTTGCCGTTGTTGTTGAATTTATTCTTGTTCTTCTGATTGTTGTTGTGCTGGTTCTGGTTCCTGTTGTTGAACCTCTTCTGCTCCTGCTCTTCCTCTTTCTGGGACTCTGGCTTCTGGGCTTCCGGAGCGGCCTTGGTCTCCTGGGCCTCGTTCTCCTTCTGCTCTGCCTTCTCGGTCTTGTCAGGCTCGGGTGCAGACGCACTCTCAGAAATCAGCTCAGGCTGCTGCGTCTTGGCCTTCTTGTCCTCATTCTTCTTGGGAGGTCTGCCCCTGCGCTTCTTCTGGGAAGGTGTTGACTCCTCCTCGGAAGGAGCCTGCTCTGCGGCAGTCTCCTGCTTGGCTGCAGGTACCTCCTCTTTCTGAACTTCAGGCACCGGAGCTGCTGCAGTCTCCTGCTCTGTCTCAGTATCCTTCACCTTGGGGGTTTTCTTAATGACAGGCTTACGCTTCAGGACGAGTTTCTTTACAGGACGTGCGGTTTCCTCAACCACATTGTTGTTTTCATTATCCATTGATTATTTCTCCAGATACACCGATACGGCTTGGCTTGTTGAAAATGATAAGAATCTAAGGGATTTTTTTCAGACAGTTGAATAGTATACTCAACTAGATGCAATGTCAATAATTACCGCTCTGCAGACGGTTTTCAGGTCCGGAGGAATGCTTCCGGACCTGAAACAAATAAGTCAGTTTTCTTTCTTCCCCTGGCCCTTTTTCCTGATTGCCTTGAACACTGTGATGGCAAGGCCGAGGGCAACTATGGCATATGAGAGATAGACGCAGATCTTCGCGCTTATGTCGATTGTGTTGGTATAGACGGTGGTCCCGTATGTCTTTGTCTCGTAGACAGGCACATCCCAAAGCTTCCAGCCCATCTTGAAGGGCTCCATCTCACCCTGGATTGTTCCGTCTGGGGTGATCAGGCACGTCAGTCCGCTGTTGGTGCTCCTGAGCATGGTCTTCCTGTTCTCGATGCACCTGAAGACCGCCATGACAGCGTGCTGTCGCTCCGCGGCCTCTGATCCCGACCATGAGTCATTGGTCATGTTTACAATCAGGTCAGCTCCGTTTGCCACAAAGTCGGCGCAGATGTCACCGAAGACATCCTCATAGCAGATAGGTGTGGAGAATGTGATACCGTTCGATGTCTCAAAGACAACAGGCTCTGTTCCCTTCTCCCACCAGTGGTAATCATTGGCTTTCAGGAGATTATAGAGCCACGGCATCTGCCTCTCGTACGGGAAGTGCTCGGTGAACGGAACAAGATGCTGCTTGAGGTAGATCTGCTTGATGGTTCCGTCATCGAACAGGATGACCGAGTTGTAGTCAAGCTTGTTCCAGTTGCCTTCCTCGTCATAAGGAGGCAATGTCTCATCATCGATGATGCTTGAGGGGTTTCCTGTCAGAAGCGGAATCCCGAGCTCTGTCCCGAAGCGGACAAAATCATTTACCAGGTTCTGGATCTTTCTCAAATAATCGAAGTTATCCCCTTCATCGTTGCCCTCATACGGGTAAGTCGTGTACCAGTTGACCGATGGGACAAAGGCGGTCTCAGACCAGACAATAAGGTCCGGTTTGCGGAGCATCGCCTCAAGGCTCATCTTCTCGAGGTTGATGAAATTGCGCTTGTAGGTGTCATACCCGCCCTTCCATGAGTCCGCATTGTGCTGCACTGTCGCCACGGTGAATGATGTGTCAGGCTCCGCCTTCTTCCATTTCGAGTAATTGATGATGCCGTAGATTATCTGTGCAATCAGCAGGACCACAAAGATGATGAGTGTGACCTTATGGAACAAAACATGTTTCCAAAGGCCTTCGGAATGCTCGGTCGTTGTGCTGCTGTAGTGATCACAGAGCCAGTTGCCCAGAAATGCCTGAGGCAGGATCATCATGAAGGTGATGCCCCAGATTCCGAACAGGTCCGCGACCTGGATCAGGATCTTGTAGCTGTAGAGCGCATAAGCGATTGTGCCGTACGGATAACCGGCGAACCAACCCTGTGAGAGATATGCATATGCCACCCAGATGACAGCCTGGAAGACATGCACCAGACGGCCCTTGAGGATGCACCCCGTCCACCTGTCAGCTGCCTTGAGGGCAAAGAACAGAGCCACCATCTCTGCGCCCTTGATGATTGTGACAATCAGGATGGCAAACGGATGGAATGTGGTGAGCCAGTAGTTGAAGATCGAGTAATAGACGAATCCGAACAGGAACCCATATGCTCCCACAAGCTTCCATGTAGTGTTCCTGATGACCGCAAATACGGGAATCAGTGCAATCAGTGACAGGAGACCGAAGCCACGCTTTGACATGAAGCTCGGATGGGCAAGTGAGAGAACAAATGCGGCCACTAACAACAGAACAACCTCAAAACATACTGTTCTGAGGTTGCGCCTGCGTAGAACCTTATCGTTTACGCTTAATAGTTTTGTCATATCAGAAGATTAACAATCAGCCTTCCTGGCGAAGATCCCAGACAAGGTCCTTCAGTTCCTTTCCAGGGCGGAAAACAGCAACACCGTGTGTATCAACTGCAACAAGCTCTCCGGTCTTTGGATTGCGGGCCTTCTCTCTGCCCTTGCGTGTCCTGACCTCGAAAGTGCCGAATCCGCGAAGCTCGATTATCATCTCTTCCTTAAGTCCAGCCTTGACCTCCTCAAAGAACTCGTCAACAATCTCATGGATATCGTTTCTGTTGATCCCGAGCTTCTCGTGAAGATGCTCAATAATAACGGCCTTGGTAAGTTTTGTCTTCTCCATATTCAATACCCCGTAACTATTTATTGTTGACAGCTCAAGCCATCTTGTTGAACTTCAAGTTCATTCTGGACTTCTTTCTGTCAGATGTGTTGTGATGAATTGTGCCCTTGTTGACTGCAGAATCCATGAGCTTAGCTGCAAGCTTCATGTACTTCTCTGCCTCTGCCTTGTCACCTGCAAGAACAGCTGCATCGAAAGCCTTGATTGCTGTGCGGAACTCACTCTTTGTCTGGCGGTTTCTGAGCCTTCTGGCCTTATTCTCACGATCTCTCTTATCTGCGGAACGATTCACTGTACCCTCCAAATATCTTTAATAAGATAAACTATTTAGTTCAAAAAATACCGTCGCTGGAAAACCGCGACGTCTACAAAACATATCACAGACGTTAAAACTGGTCAATACAACAGTTTAGGTTTTAATGACTTTGTCGTCAGTTACCTAAAAGCTCATCCTGGAACTGCTGGGAGACCTCCCAACGGCCTTTGTCATAATTATATGACAGCTCATCCCTCGGAATCTGGTACTGCTGTGAATCAGGACCGGAAACAGTCATCTTGTGGGACAGGATGTTTATCTCTGTGACCTTGAACAGGTCTCCTCCGATCTTCACCCTGCTTCCCTCGGAAGGATAAGCCTGCTTCTCCTCGACATAGAAGTCATACTCATAGCTCAGGCAGCACAGGAGGCGCCCGCACGGACCTGAGATCTTCATTGAGTTCAGTGACAGGTTCTGCTCCTTGGCCATCTTGATAGTGACAGGCTTGAGCTTGTCGGACACACAGTGGCAGCAGAAATCCCTTCCGCAGACCGCAAGACCGCCCAGGACCCTCGACTCATCCCTGACGCCGATCTGCCTCAGCTCAATCCTCATCCTGAACACGGACACAAGATCCTTCACCAGATCCCTGAAATCAACTCTGTCATCTGCGGTGAAGAAGAACAGGACCTTGGGCTCACAGAGAAGGAAATGGGCAGCCACAAGCTTCATCTCCAGCTTGTGCTTGGCAATTTTCTCCTTGCAGATCTTGACCGCCTCCTTCTCCTCTTCCTTGTTTTCGGAGTATCTTGAGATCTCATCCGGAGTGGCCATGTGTGATATCCACTCCACATCACCGTCGACCTCAACCATCTCCGGTTCCCTGTAGGCAGAATCCCAGATACCCGTCTCGTCAATCTCCGGATCCTCCGGGACAATCATCTCCGGGCGCACCTTGACGAACTCATAAGATGGAAGCGGACCTATATCGGACCTCTCCCCGTCAATCTCGATTATGGCGTTCCCGTCACTCTCCTCACCGGCTGCTACAAGCTCTTCATCATTATTTCTTCCGGCACATGACGGCCCGAAATGGCATGCTCCAAGACAGCCCTTGCACCCCGGTTTGTACGATGACTGCTGCATCAGCCCTGCCGCAGAGCCCACAACTATTCCCATGTCCAGTCCATACCTCGTGGGTGACACGACATAGGTTCCGGGATAGAAGACACTCTCGCTTGCGCAGACTGTGAGGTCATTGCTGCTTGGAGTCTTGACTAGATATATATAGGCTCTCTGAGCCTGCTCGCTTTTCTTGTTGACTTTATCTTTTGCCATAGCTAGCTGAAATAATAAGTTATTATCCTGTTTTCAACAAGGGTCAGCCCTTGAGGCTCCGCTGACGTTGAAATGTTTTTCAGCCCTGACCACTAGACAGTTTTTTTAAATCGTGCATAATAGTAATGCAATGCACGGCTAACTCAGCGGGAGAGTGCCACCTTGACGTGGTGGAGGTCGAGGGTTCAAACCCCCCGCCGTGTAAATCAGAAGGCAATCCGTAAGGGTTGCCTTTTCTTATGCCTTCAGCCTCATTGCCAAGGAAATCATGTCTTTTGTTTTTTCAGGGGCAGGAATCCTATCCTGTTTGCCCTGAAAAACACGTTTTCCCCTGAAATCTTGGCAATCCTTCCGGCCCTCTTGCCCCGGAAAATGAGAAACTCCTGAAAATCAGGGCAATCAGCTCTCAATTAAACAAAGTTTATGCAAAGGAAAACAAGAGAGCATCAAAACCATATGCAATCCTTTTGTTGAAACGTATTTTTGGCATATTTCAAATCCTTTCAAATAACCACTTGACAAGTAAACTTGGCATTGCTATATTGAACATGCCAAGCAAACTTGGCAAAGGAAGTGAATCACAATGACAAGAGAAGAGATTTTGGAGAAAAGCAGATCAGAGAACAAGGGAAAGGATATTGTGGAGGAGGAGTTCATCAGGAAAGGCTTCCTCGTCTGCTGGGTTGTGTCACTGATCGCGGCCGGTGTAGTTGCAATGGTTGAGGGCATTGTCCTAGGCAAGCAGAACAGCGGTATTTTCTTTGCACTCATGAGCGGCCTGTTCTCATTCTTCCTGATGAAATACATAAGGCTAAGGAAAAAGCACGAGCTGTTCATAACAATCATGTATGGAATAGCAGCTGTCTGCTTCCTTACCTCCTGGATTATCAGTCTGGTCAAAGGTTGAGGTGCATGATGGACGACACACTTGTACTGAAGAACAACCTGAAGTCAATCAGGACTGAGAAAGGGCTGTCCCAAGGGCAGCTTGCGGAGATGGTCGGTGTCTCCAGGAACACCATCAGCTCAATTGAGACCGGGCAGTTCAGCCCTACTGCGAAGCTTGCACTGATCCTGTGCATTGCCCTGGACCGGAAATTTGAGGATATATTCTACTTCGATTAATTTCTATGGGCAGTGTTGAAGATATACGTATTGTACTCAACGCCGCCCATGTCATACTTGTACTTCTCCGTTCCGCTTGAGAGGTCAAGTTCCCTGACTTCAGGATATGAGTTGTGAAACTCCTTGATTGATTCGTTTATCAGGATACTTCCAGGAGAATAGCGGCTGAATTGCAGATTGATGGCAAGTCTAGGCACTGTGACTGATTCACCGGAGGGCGAGAAATAGCCTGCCCAAAAGGCTGCAAGGGTGTCTCCTTGCCAGAGTGTTGCTACAATGCTTGACTCAAGTCTGGTCATTGCACGTGTATTGTAATGGCAGAACCTGATCATAAGCTCCTTGGGTTTACTCAGCCCGTCTGAGAAGCCTTTTCTCCGGGAGACATAAGTGTCCATGATTTTCCTGACCGTAGCTTTAGGAAGGTCTTTACCCCCTCTCCATCTTGAAGTTAAACACCACCCCATCTGTCGCAGTTCTGTTATAAGACGTTCTGATATTCTGCCTGATACTCTTGGAAAGCCCGGAGAACCAATCCTGGGCAGAAGATTTGATGTCAATTCTGACATTTCGGCTTATATCCGAGTTGTATTTCTTGGACAGGAAGTCGAACAAGAAGGATTCTTCTCTTACCAGACTTATCACTATCCCGGGATATTTTCCCAGCAAAGCATCCACGCATCTGCCCATAATCTCCTTATCCAATCCAGGTTTCCAAATAAAGTCATAAACCGGCATTGACTGGGAATAACCGAAGGTCACTGTCCCTGACCCGTAACTGGCCAAAGGGATAATTGCAATGCATTCATTCCCCCTCCCCATTAGCATCTGCAATGCAAGCTTCAAGGAAGAAAGGATTCTCTTTGTTGATTATCCGATACGGAATATACGTCTTAAGGATGCTTTCAGAAAGGCCGTAAGATTGATAGGCGGTAAACAGTTCGTTGTTCTTCTCAAACTCCAACCATTTATCTCTGAGTTGTGAGATGCTATTCTTGAAAAAAAACAATTTCAAATGAAGAAATCCCACAATTATTGTCCATCAATATTTTCCCCCTATCAATGACAGTATATCACAGTTTTACGCATACACCTTTTTCTCTCTTATGTCCTCAACATCATTGCCAAGGAAAACAGGAGAACACCCGGACTATATGCAACCTAGTGCATTTCTCTTTTCAGTCTTCAGGTCCTGTTGCCCTTATTCCCAAGTCTCTCCGCAAGCCTCCAGGCAAACCACATGAGGTGGAAGACCGCGATTATCAGGACGGCGTAGACAAGTGATCTCAGATACATGTTCTCAGGGAAAAGCGGTATGTCAAGCTCCAGGAACATTCGGTCAGCTCCGGGGAACGCCTTGTTGATCATTATGCTTGGCACCACCATGGCCGCCAGTGATCCAGTGGCATACCAGATGTCACGGTAACGCGGCCTCATGCCGTGGACCATCATCATGTAGACCGTTCCGAATATCGGAAGCAGGTGGATGCCGAAATACTGATAGTAACGGAAATGGGCCGGACCGCAATCGGACAGGACCATCTGCGGGACCACGCAGGCAATGGTGGCTCCGAACAGTGACACGAAGAAGTTTATGCCGAACAATGTCCTGTTCTTGCCCGTGACCATGAACATGCAGCAGATGCACCCCAGGTCACAGACATGAAGGGGGACCTTGGCCATCATCATGTATTTTCCGGAGGAGTCGCCCACGTAAAGCAGTCTGACAAAGAAGCTGAACTCCATCAGGAAGCAGAGGAAGGAAATGCAGAGACGCAGACTTGCCTCAGATTTCCATGCCCTGATCCTGTCTCTCTGGAACCACACCAGAACCATAAGCCCTACGCATATGAGGATCGGCATGAGGTGCATCAAGGAATATGCCTTGAACGTTCCCGGAGGCCCGAAACCGAAGAAACCGGTGCTGTAAAAAGTATAATAACCGCTCATTCAGGACTCAGTCCTCATGCCCTTGTACTCAAAGCACATCATCGTAAGGTCATCGAACTGCTCTGCACCGTTGACGAATTTGTTCACGGCTTTACGCATGTTGGCAAGGATGTGCTCCGGATCCGCATCAGGATCAGAATTAAGGGCCTCAATCATGCGCTCTGTGCCGAACTGCTCTTCCTTGCCATCTGTGGCCTCAGGCACACCGTCGGTGTAGAGGAACAGCTTTGACCCGGGCTCAAGTGTAAGCTCATAATCCTTGTACCTCGCAGTCTCAAGCCCTCCTATCACAAAGCCGTGCCTGTCCTTGAAGAGCTCGAATCTCCCGTCTGCTTTCTTTATCACAGGATACTCATGACCTGCGTTTGACGCCACCAGATGTCCTGTGGATATCTCCAGTATCCCCAGCCAAACAGTGACGAACATCTCCTCCCTGTTGTTTGAGCAGATGGCTGCATTGGTCTCTGCGAGGATCCTTGCGGGATTCTTCCCCATCATGGCGTTGTTCGCCAGTATGATCCTGGATGCCATCATGAAAAGCGCGGCAGGAACACCCTTCCCTGAGACATCCGCGATCATCATGCAAAGGTGGTCGGAATCCACGAAGAAGAAGTCATAGAAGTCTCCTCCGACCTCCTTGGCAGGCTCCATTGATGCGAATATGTCGAACTCCGGCCTGTCCGGGAATGCCGGATATATGTTGGGAAGCATGTCGGCCTGTATGCGCTGGGCAAGGGAGAGCTCCGTGCTGATCCTCTCCTTCTCCGCAGTTGCCTTGGTGAGGTTGCCGACATATTCGACTATGTGATCCTCCATCTGGTCTATGGATGAGGCAAGCACCCCTATCTCATCGTTGTTCTTCACCTGCTCATCCAGCCTCCTGCCTACAGAGACCTCCTGCGTGGCGAATCTCTCTGCCTCGGTCGTGATGAGCTTAAGCGGGTTGAGGAGCACCTTCCTGAGATAAAAATGCTGGCCAATGATAATAATGACCTCCAGGACCAGCAGTATTCCGATCACAATCCAGACAAACGTCTTTCTGACAGCGGATATTACATCCATCTGACGCTGCACGCAGAGAATGGCCCGCACGGTTCCGTTTGAGTCCTTCACTGGCACCATGGCGGTGATGTGGGCATCGGTCTCTATGTAGCCTCTGTCACGGACAACAATCTCGGATTCTGACTGCCCCTCGTAGAGTCTGCGGTATTTGACCTTGTAATCATCATTGGTGGTCTCACGGTAATAACCGAAGTCGTATCTGGTGTACTTGCTGTCCTTGTTGATGGTCGAGAAGATGAATGTGATGTGGTTGTAGTCGGAGAGATCCGGCTGGATGACGTAGATGAATGTGGCACCTGAGGAATTGCACAGGTCCTCCATGTTCTCCAGCACCTCGATGTACTCCTCGGATGTGCCGTTGCTAGCGGCATAGGCATCCATCCTGTCCGCATCCACACCTGACAAGGCGGAGACAGCTATCTCAACCGCTCCTCTCTCATACAGCATGGACATTGCCTCAGTCAGGCATCTATAGCCCAAGAAACACACTACAACCGCAAGAAAGACCAGTGGGACAATTATTCCCGCTATGCTCTTCCGTACTACACTTCCTCGCCTTTTTCTCATTACACTTGCCCTCTTACAACTTGCTGAAGATACTATAAAACAAATCCGACCCTGACAACAATCACATCAGAATGTATCCGAACGATACTGACCCGTCAGAAGAGACGATTATCACTGTCCCTCCACGCCCCGAGTTGCCATAGCTGAGAGGACCGGTCTTCATTCCGTAGACAAAGTTGATCCCATCGTACCTGATGTTGAAGTTGTTGTCATGGTCATGGCCTACCATGATGAAGTCGGTGCAGCCGGATTCCTTCATGGCAAAGAACAGGCCCTCCTCATAAGGCGGCCCGCAGATCTCCTCATGCATCACCCCATATGAGCCCTCGTATCCATTATGCCAGACAAAAGTGCCCAGGCTTTGATTGTACGTGATCAGCTTCGCCCTGATCTTCCATCTCCATCCGCTGTAGATGTCAACAGGAATCCTGATGGCAGAAGAGGCGGCGTAGACATAGCCGAATGAGGCCATGTGCATGATTATCCCGCATGGCACATGACCGTCTTGTCCGTACTGCTGGACGCTGCGGACCATCTGAAGGTACCACTCGATCTGGTTCCTGTTCAGGCATGCATAATTATAATCCTCATATCGGCGCTGCCCCGGATAATCTGATGCATCATATATCTCGTTTGACCCGGTGTTCATGAAGATCAGGGATCTCACCACAGTGAATGAGCTTCCTTCAATCCTTACAAGGTTCACCACATAGTGGCCTATTGAGTCAGCTCCTGTCTCAAGGACCCGGTTAAGCCCCTCAGGCCCCCTCCTGAAAAGGCAGTTTGAGAAAGACTCATATATCTCGGCCTGGCTCTCAAGCGATGTCACTCCTCCATGGTCACAGTCATGGTTCCCGAAGACAGGAGCCCATGGAACTCCGTAAGAGTTGATTCTCTCTCCCAGAGCACTCAGGGCGCCAAGACCTCCGCTTGGGACCTGATCACCGGTAAGCGTTATAAGACCAGGACCTGCAATTGAGACAAGCTCATCCAAGACAGACAGGAATGAACTGTATTTCTGAGGTTTCTCATTGATTACTTCCTCTGTCAGGTGCAGGTCGGCGAAATTGAGTATCCGTATCTCATCTTTTCCGCTGATGTCCAGATTCACGACATAATCTGCATCAGAGACAACCTTTCCGTCTGAAAGAGTCAGACTGTACATCGGGACATCCACATCAGGGACATTCCTCATCGGCTCATTGTCAACCGGGGTCACAGGGAAATAACCCCAGGGGAACTGGTCACATCCGCACAGCAGGAGAACGAATGACATTGCAGCGATAATCAGTATCCCTTTTCTCGCCATATCAGATCATCCTGCGGCTCTTGAGCCTCTCAAGATCCTTGTCTATCGCGCTTTTCAGCTGCTTCTGGGATTCATCGGCAGAGGAATCATTGTATATGCCGGAAATCAGCCGGTCCTGATTCTCGATTATCCTGTTCTTGATCTGGGAAGTCGGCTCAAGCTTCTCTGAGATCTGCTGCTGGACTTCCGCAAACCGCTCCTCTGCCTGCATTCTCAGACGCTCCGTCTCGGCCTTGATGGCCTCCATGCGAGCCTTGACCTTCTCGGTGCGGTATATCACCTCAGGATAGGCATCCGCAAAACGCTTTGCAAACAGGCTCTTGTCAGAGAGCATCTTCCTGACTTCCTTCCCTATTGCCTCAGTGTTGTCGGCCTCACTCTTCTCGACACTGTCCTTGACGAGCTTCAGCACAAAGTGGGAGATGAGATAATCCGCTATGAACACAACTGAAAGGGCAATGGCCGTGATATACCTTGCCTTGAGGGATATTCCCGCGAAAAACCGTAAGATCACAGGGTTTGTGACTTTGACGACAAGCACACCGCCAAGACCGAACAGCAGCAGGTTCCCGATCCAGACCCTGCCGTGGAGGTTCATCGGTTTCTGGCTGTAATCCCACCATCTTGCATGGAAACGTTTCTCAAGAAGATAGCTTACCGTGTATTCCAGCACCCCGCAGAGGACAAATGCCACAGCAAATACAGATCCGTATGATGACTCGTATCTTGAGATCATCACAAGAATGTCCACTGCTGCTGTGATCAGCGCACACCCTGAACCGTAGATCGGCAGGCAGGGTCCGGTCAGGAAACCACGGTTGATGAACCTGTGGTACTGGCGGAATTTCAGGGTGACCTCGATGCACCATCCAGCAAATGAGTAGATGAAGAACAGCAGAAGAAGGTTTGTAAGATACTCCATTTGTTGCCTCTTTTAAGAAAAATCCTGTCCTATATCGTCTTTTTCCATTATATTACCATTAAACAACCATACAGGAGCGGGAAATGAGTGAATTTGACAGACTCTGCAATGAATTCGAGAAAATAGAGTATGAGGAGTACACATTGCTTCTCAGGGAGAAATCAATGAAGGTCCTGCCGGCACTGTCAGTGATCACTCAGAACGGGCTCTCCGGAATTGAGATCTTCGGGTCCTTCATCACAGCTGCTGTTGTGGCAGACGGAAAGCTCGCAGAGGAGGAATACAACCTGCTCTACCCCATGCTGACCATGTTCTTCGGGGAGAACCTGGACTATGAGGGATGCAAGAGGGCTGTCAGTGAGATGGCTCAGGAGAACAAGGAGCTGAAGAAACTGACCAATGAGATGGTGGATGTGCTGGGGATCCTCAGCAAGGACCTGAAAGAAGACATAATCATCATCTGCATGATCATCTGCGCCGTGGATGGCAAGATCTCACTGAGGGAGAAACTCTGGATCAAGCAGCTGATCAAGGACTGACAAGGCCCTCAGACAGCGTAGCCCTTTGACCTGATCACGGAGACTATCTGCTGAGCATAATCCCTGCACGTATTCTCATCCTCAGCCTCAACCATGACCCTAATCAAGGACTCTGTGTCGCTGTGACGCATGAGAACACGTCCCGAAGTGCCCAGTTTATCCGTGATCTTGCCCACTATGGCCAATACATCGGGATCAGATGAGGCTTTCTTCTTGTCACTTACCCTGACATTTATTGTCAGCTGCGGCAGCATGTGAAGCGGAGAGGCAAGATCCTTCAAGCTCTTTCCCTCCTCAGCCATGACAGAAAGCATCTTCAGTGTGGTTACTATTCCGTCACCTGTGGTCGAATGCTCGGAGAAGACCATGTGGCCGCACTGCTCGCCTCCGATGATGGAGCCGTGCTCGACCATGCATTTCCGGACCAGAGGCTCACCGACTCCGGTTGTCATATAATCGATGCCCTCTTTCTCAAGCGCATTCCTTAGTCCGAGATTGGACACCACTGTCCCCACAACAAGATTGTTTGCAAGTCTTCCGCGCTTTTTCAGGTATGTGGCATATATCAGATTGAAGTGATCACCTGTCACTTCGTTCCCTTCTGCGTCAACGGCCATGCAGCGGTCCGCATCACCGTCAAGGGAGAACCCTGCATCAAGGCCTTTCTCCAGCACAAGTGAGCGAATCATCTCCAGATGTGCCGAGCCGCAGCTTTTGTTGATGTTGAATCCGTCAGGATCATCATTTACGTAAAACACCTCACAATCCAGATTGTCAAACACGCTGTGGGCTATCATCGATGATGCGCCGTTGGCACAGTCAAGGCCGATCCTGATTCCCTTAAGTGATGCTGAGGGGACAGAGACAAGATGGTCGATGTAATGCTGCCTTCCGGCCTGATAATCAACGCATTTCCCTATTGAGTCCCTGTCTGCATAAGGGATCTCGCCCATCCTGGCTCCCTCATAGTAAGCCTGGAACTCGGAGAATATCTTATCGCCCATAGGCTCTCCACTGGCGGAGATGACCTTGATTCCGTTGTCATAGTAAGGATTGTGTGATGCAGTTATCATCACACCGCAATCAAAGGAGTCAGAACGTGTGATGAATGAGACTGACGGGGTTGTCGTGACACCCATGAGATACACGTCACAGCCGCTTGACATAAGGCCGGCGCTGATTGCGCTCTCCAGCATGTCGGAAGACCTGCGGGTGTCCTTGCCTATGACAGTCCTTGGGTTATGCTTGAGATTCTTGCGGATGTACCATCCCATAAAACGCCCGAAGCCGTAGACGACATCTGCCGTAAGTGAGATGTTGGCCTCGCCTCTGAGCCCGGATACTCCGAATGTGTTTCCCATAAGTGCCTCCAAATCAGAAGGCCCGGCCTTACAGCCGAGCCTTGACAGTTTAGCACATATGATGATGTTGCGGTAATTATTTCACAGGCGCTCTGCGCTCTCAACGTCCTTGAAATACCTGTATGTGTCCACCTTTATCTCTCCGCAGGCGGCCTCATCACAGGCGATGATCGCGTTGTTGTGCATCTGAAGCGCGCTGCATGTCCACATCTGGCTCACTCCGCCTTCAACGGTATGTGCAAGGGCTCTTGCCTTGTTGTGGCCGTTGATCAGGACAAGCACGATCTTTGAGTCAAACACAGTCCCTACTCCGACAGAAAGCGCATAAGACGGGACCTTTGACGGGTCATTTCCGAAGAAACGTGAGTTGACGATCTTCGTGTCTGTGGTCAGTGTCCTGAGACCTGTCCTGGAGCTGAGTGATGTGAACGGCTCATTGAAGGCAATGTGACCGTCAACTCCGATTCCGCCCATGAAAAGGTCAATTCCGCCATAGGAGGCAATCCTCTTCTCATAGTCCTGACACTCCTTGACAGGATCATCGGTCATGCCGTTGAGCATGTTGATGTTCTGCTCCGGGATGTCAATGTAGTTGAAGAAATTGTCATGCATGAAATACCAGTAGCTCTGATCATGCTCATGGGGAAGTCCGACATACTCATCCATATTGAATGTGACCACGTTCTTGAATGTGACCTTGCCTGCCTTGTTCATCTCAATGAGCTTCTTGTAGACACCTATTGGTGAGGATCCGGTCGGAAGTCCAAGCACAAACGGGTTCGGTCCCTTGTGTGAATTGATGGCGTTTGCAATGAAGTTCGCCGCCCAAAGGCTCATCTTCTCATAGTTTTCCTGAATGATAACTCTCATAATTCCTCCGGTTCAGGCTTCGTGACCTTTCTTCTTGATCACATTGATTACCTCAGCCACATACTTGCGGCAGAGGTCCTCGCTTGACGCCTCAACCATAACACGAATCAGCGGCTCTGTTCCACTCTCACGGACCAGAATCCTTCCGGATGTTCCAAGTTTTGACGCCACGTTGCTTACAGCTTCCTGCACATCCTCATCGGAGACTGCAGCAGCCTTGTCCTTGACCCTGATGTTCTCAAGAACCTGAGGATAGACTGTCATGCCGCCTGCCAGCTCGCTGAGCTTCTTCTTTTTAGCAAGCATCACCTCAAGGACCTTAAGGGCTGTGAGTATTCCGTCTCCAGTGGAAGCGTACTTGGCAAATATGATATGCCCGCTCTGCTCTCCGCCGATCCTGCATCCATGCTCTACCATGTAGTCATGGACGTATTTGTCACCGACTTTTGTCTTGACGGCCTCAATGCCCTCTTCCTCAAGCGCCTTGAAGAACCCGAAATTGGACATGACCGTGGCAACAACAGTGTTGTTCAGGAGTTTTCCCCTCTCCTTCATGTACTTTCCGTAGATGTAAAGGATGTGGTCACCGGTAACAACAGAGCCCTTCTCGTCAACAGCAAGGCAGCGGTCTGCATCGCCGTCAAACGCGAATCCGACATCAAGGTGCTTGTCCAGCACAAGCTTCTGAAGGCCCTCGATATGTGTGGATCCCGCATTCTCATTGATGTTGAATCCGTTCGGGTCGGCATTTATGACATAGGTCTTGGCCCCAAGTGCGTCAAAGACAGACTTCGCAACGCTCCATGTGGTTCCGTTGGCGCAGTCAAGACCGACATTCAGGCCCCTGAATGAGTACTTGCAGAGTGAGATAAGATAACCGATGTAGCGGTTTCTTCCTGAAACGTAGTCAACCATCTGGCCGATGTTAAGGCGTGTGGCAAACGGGATATCATCCCATTTCTGCCCGAAGCACTCCAGCTTGCCGTCGATGTAGTCCTCACAGAGGTCCAGGACAGGCTCCTCCATCTTCTCGCCGTACTTGTTGATGACCTTTATGCCGTTGTCATAATACGGGTTATGGGAGGCAGTGATCATGATGCCGCAGTCAAAGTCATCCACGTGTGCGATATATGCCACCGACGGGGTGGTTGTGACATGCATCAGATAGACATCCGCGCCTGAGGCGACAATTCCGCCTGCCAGCATGTACTCGAACATGTAGCATGACCTTCTAGTGTCCTTTCCGATGACGATCTTGGGGCTTTCCATATCCCCTCTCTGCTCCCTGAGGCTCTTGAAGTACCAGCCCAGAAAACGTCCGACCTTATATGCATGCTCTGCTGTGAGAGTGACGTTGGACTCTCCCCTGAATCCGTCTGTTCCGAAATAACGACCCATGCTACCTCTCCTCTCTTTCAACTATCTCAGTCTTTGTCTTGTAAATGCTGTCAGCAGGAATAATGCCCCTGACACATGAGCACGGATAAATTCTTGTCCTGCAGCCTATCACGGAGCCCGGGTTCAGGACGCTGTTGCATCCGATGTCCGCATAATCCCCCAGCATTGCGCCGATCTTACGCATTCCGGTCTCAATTTCCTCATCGGAATGGATGAAGATGTTCTTCTTGTCTGACTTGATGTTCGATGTGATTGAGCCTGCGCCCATGTGTGCATGATAGCCAAGGATGCTGTCTCCGACATAGTTGTAATGAGGCACCTCGCAGTCATCGAAGATAATAACGTTCTTCAGCTCTACTGAGTTTCCAATGACGCAGTGCCTTCCCACAAGGGCGCTCCCTCTGATGAAGGCGCAATGCCTGACCTCTGTCTCGGGACCGATTATGCACGGGCTTCCAAGATAGGCAGTCGGGAAGACCTTTGCGGTCTTATGAACCCATACATTCTCAGAGACCTCTGTATACTCCTCGGGATCCAGTTTACTTCCAAGATCAATGATCAGCTGCTTGATTCCCGGAAGTGCCTCCCAGGGATACTCAAAGCCGGTAAGATAACCTGACGCGATTGTGTGTTCAAGGCTGAACAGTTCTTTGGTTTTCAGCATGCGGGCCCTCCACAAACAGCCACATTATTCGGGTGTGAGAAGGTGCTGTCAACGATTCTTTATAAAAACTTTATAATTTGGAGATTTTATACTTTACATTTTTTCAATACTAAACTTTAATTAAACTGATATATGACCAGTTTGACAGGAAAAAGAACCCTTTTGTCTCTTTCACGCAGGGCTCCCATAATCCTTATGACAGGACCCTTGGGGTGCGGCAAATCCGCACTTGCACGCTCATGCTTTCCGGAGAAAAGCTACATAGACCTGGAGAATCCCACCATGAGGTCCCTTGCCTGCAGGTCGCCGAAGACATTCCTGATGGCATTTCCGGACGGGGCGATAATAAAGGAGATATATCTGGTCCCTGGAATGCTCGAGGCAGTGAGGTACCATGTGGACAGGATGGGAGCCCAGGGCGGAAGATTCATCCTGACAAGCACAAAGAGGGTTCAGACAGACTCAATGGACGGACGACTCAGGATAATGAACGTGCTGGGCATGGATGTCAGTGACATGGATGCGGCAAAGGTCTCAACCTACAATCCTTTTCAGGTGATGCTGGACGGGCAGTTTCCCGGAGTCCTGGCAGAGGAGACCACGATTGAGTCTTTCATTGAGGCATTACTGCAGAATCATATCCTTAATAATATCAATGTCTCCAATCTTCCGCTTTTCCGGCGCTTCATGCAGCTGTGCGCACAGAGAAGTTCCCTGCGTTTCTCAATGAACAGCTTTGCCTCGCTTTGTGGGATCTCCGCTCCCACAGCCAAGTCATGGATCAGGATCCTTGAGGAATATAATGTCCTGAATCTAATTGACTCGCATCTGTTTTTCACTGATACAGGTGTTATGTGCCATCTTCTTGGCATAAACAATGTCAAGGACCTTATCCTGGACAGCCTCAGGACATCCGTCACAAGGACATTTGCGCTCAACGAGCTTCTCAAGGGCAGGTACTCAAAGACATTTGAGCCTGAGATCAGCATTCTGACAGATGAAAGCGGTCCGGACTTCAGCTCAAGATGGAACCAGAGGTACGTGATGACGGTTGAGCCGAACATAGACGTCACGGAAGAGACCATAGCCAAGATTAGGAGACTTGAGAAAAAGCCCGGAATCAAGACCCTTGTGCTTTATCTTGGTGATGTGACATACAGCATCGGTAAGACAGACTGCATAAGTTTCAGGGACTGGTCGAAGCTCTCTTCTGAGATAGACTATTTCAGCTGAGCAAGGGCGCTCTCATACTCCTGGACGGTAAGGGCCGTTGTGACAGCCTGCCTGACCCTGGCGCTGTTCGGAATTCCCTTCAGGTATGCGCAGACATGCTTTCTCATCTCACGGCACGCAGTGTTCTCACCAAGATAATCCACCAGACCTCTGAGATGAATCATTATGGCCTCTCGTTTCTCATCCACTGGCACAGGTCTTGGGACCTTTCCCTCCAACAGAGCCCGTGTCTGCTCGAAAATGAACGGGTTCCCTATCGCTCCACGGGCATAGGCAATTGCATCCACACCTGTCTGCTCAAGCATGCGCACACCGTCTCCCGCGCAGAACAGATCACCTGAGCCAATTATGACCTTCTCAGGAAAATTCCTCTTCAGGTCAGCCAGAAGCTCCCAGTGGGCAGTTGGCATGTACAGCTGGCTTCTTGTGCGGGCATGCATGCAGAGCGCGCTGGCTCCGGCATCAAATACCAGTTCCGCAGTCTCAAGGTAGTTGATGCTGTTTGTGTCCCACCCCGTCCTGATCTTCACCGTCACAGGGACATCAACATTCCGCACTATGGTACTGACAATCTCCCGGATGGTCTTGGGATTCTGCAGCAACGCGCTTCCGGCTCCTGTCTTTACGACCTTTGGAACAGGACAGCCGCAATTGATGTCTATTATTGCAGGCTTGTAGGCCATGACGCCCTCAAGCGACCTTCTTGCGGTATCAGCATCAGGCATGAACAGCTGCACTGCAAGATTATCCTCACCCTCGCCTCTCTCCATCAGGACAACTGTCTTGGCACTGTCTCTGGCAACGCCCTCACTTGAAACCATCTCAGTGTACGCAAGAGCAGCACCATGCTTCAGGCAGATGCTGCGGAACACCTTGTCCGTATAACCGGCAAGAGGTGCAAGGAAAAGGTTTGACTTAAGAGTAACGTTTCCTATCGAGACTTCATGAAGAAGAGAGGACAAGATCAGGCCTCTGTCAGGTGGAATGCGTTCAGGCTGTTCTGATAAAGGATCTCGGACATCTCCTCAAGGGGCACTCCCCTCAGGTATGAGACAGCCTGTGCGGTCTCGGGAAGATATTCAGGCTTGTTCCTGCGCTTTGTGTACTTGGCAGGGACCATGAAGGGGGCCTCGCTCTCGATCAGGATCCTGTCCTGGGGAAGTTTCTTCACTGTGTCGGTGAGCTTTCTCACATTCTTGTATGTGATGTTTCCTGCAAAAGAGAAATACACGGGAAGATCCAGTGCCCTGAAAGCATACTCCCAGTCCTCAGAGTAGCAGTGGAAGATCGCACCTTCCTCCGGAATGTTGTGCTTGAGGATGTCAAGGATATCGTCGCCGGCCTCCCTGTTGTGGATGATCACTGGAAGATGGTTCTTTCTGGCAATCTCAAGGTGCCTGAGGAACATCTCCACCTGAACGCCCTTGTACTGGCTGTATTTGCCGTAATCAAGACCGGTCTCCCCTATGGCCACGATGCGGTCCAGCTTCAGGAACTGGAGGATCTTGGTGTCCCAGTCAAGAAGACGGTTGCCGCTCTCTGTGGGAGACACACCTACCGCATGGTAAACATTCTTGGCGCTCTTGAGGTTCTTGTAGATGACCTCGAAGTCCGTCAGGCTGTTGCAGATGGACACTATATGAGCCACCCCGGCCCTTTTTGCGTACTGGACCGTAAGAAGCTGCTCGAGATAATCCTCGTGAATGAGACCGATGTGACAATGTGTATCAAATAAACGCATAGAGGCTCCTTTCTATGTCATTGATTATTTTATGCGAACGAATTATGTATTCAGCAGATATAAGTTAGCACGGCTTTTACCCTCAGTCAAGTTTTCAATCAATTGACCTTGCATTACAGAAATGTTACTTTTCCAGTATTGAGAGGGAGTGGAAGTATGAAGGTACTGGTTTTGGGTTCCGGAGCAAAAGATCATGCAATAGCATGGTGGTTTTCAAGAAGCAAGCTCATTGAAGGTCTTTATGTGGCACCGAGCAATCCAGGGACAGCGTCATTTGCAGTGAATCTTCCGGACGTTGACCCGTCCGACAAAGAGCAGGTCCTTGCAGCATGCCGTGAGAACGGGATTGATTTTGTCTTCATCGGGACAGAGGAGCCTCTGCAGACCGGTGTGATCGATTATCTGAACAAGCACGGGATTGAGACATTCGGCACCCCGGGCTATGCCCTGAAACTGGACAGCGACCGCAGCTTCTCAAGACAGTTCGCCACAAAGTACGGCATCCCTATTCCCGAATACATCATCTTCAAGAGCGTCGATGAGCTCTCCTCGTTCCTAAGCCAGCACAAGGGCACCACATTCACCATCAAACCGAATGATCTCTCTCCGTCCAGGGTCATGATCAGCTCCGATGACACCGATGCCCTCCTTGCCTACGGCACAAACCTTCTCAAGAAGAGCCCCGTGGTGGTGGAGTCCCATATCCAGGGAAAGGCCGTCACAATCTCGATCTTGATGGACAACGAGGGCTATTTCGTCCTCCCTGTGTGCTACGAGTACACAAAACGCGAGCATACTGACATCGGCCATGGCGTTGCCACAGGCGGTATGGGTGCTGTCTGCCCGCTTCCGCTTGACCAGGACATCAAGGATGAGATCTCAAGCAAGATAATCCATCCGACATTCAAGGCCCTGAAGAAGGAGAAGCTCTACTACAAGGGAATCCTGACCTTCTCCCTGACTATCAGCGACAACGGACCCGTCCTTCTTGACTACCATGTCAGACTGAATGATCCTGCGACACAGGCAATGGTCCCTCTGATTCGAAATGACATCTGCGAGCTTATGATGGCCATGCACGACAACACCCTGAAGAATGTCCGTCTGGACATGTCAGGAAACAGCGCCGTTGCGGTTGTGATTGCATCTGAAGGTTATCCCGAAGACACAAAGACCGGCCAGAAGCTTGCACCTATTCCGCCGCAGTACATGAGTAACGCCTTTGAGAGCGGAACATTCCTGTTCTTCGGTGCGGTTGAGAGCAGAGATAACGGAATCTACACGAATGGAGGAAGAGCCGCCACCGTCGTGGGAGTAGACAAGAACATCATGCTTGCCAACTCAAGGGTCTACAACTCAATCGACCTGGTCAGCTTTGACGGCTCCTGGTACAGAAGCGATATCGGAGTCAAGTTCTTCGAGAGCGTGACGGAAGCCTGAATCAAGACCTCCTAGTAATATATCTTTGCCCCCATGGACATGCTGACAACAACAGTGTTGTTCCAGTCTCCAACGAATTCAACAATCCCCGGGTTATAATCGTATCCTTCATAGCCGTGTCTGACGGTAGGATTGAAGGCACGTGTCATGTTCCAGATACAGTTGAGACCAAAACCGATGGTAACGGGGAAAACATCAAGCTTCTTCTCGACTTTAGCCTCGACATCGAGCGCGTTGTTCCAGATATTCTCAAAGAATGACCTTCTGTGATAGGCGCCGAAGTCGCCGCCATCTCCGTAGTCATATGCGTCATAAGACATATAAGTCAGGATGTCTGTTCCTGTTGTCTTGTATGAATATTGTGCGCTACGCATCTGGTCCTTGACGGTCATGTCTATAACCCAACCTTTCTCCAGGGTGGTCTTGCAGTTCAGAAGCAGCTCTATAGTCTCGGGGTTAACAGGATAACCGATGTTCTGTCCCTTGTTCACATATGCCGTGGTATACGGGATATCCCCGAAAAGCGGCACCTGGTCCTGATAGTGGGAACCAAAGAATGCAGGAATGTAGGTTGCCTGGACTGTCAGGAGCGAGAAATCAAGGATTCTCGGTGAGAACTGCGCACCGACCTGGTATGAGAGGATGTTCCTTGGATTGCTGATGAATCTCAAGTCGCTGAGCTCATCCATTGCCAGGGAAGCGTAGAAACGCCCTATTCCCGGGAGAGTGTATGAGAGATCAAATCCAGCAAGGACATTGTCATAGTCTCCAAGGGCATTCTGTGTGAACATGTAGATTGCAAACGGGTTCAGGTAGGATATCTCAAAGCGTTTCCTCCAGACCACTGACTCCCATATACCGAACTTCACTCCAGCAAAAGGCCCTATCTCAACCCTGTGCATGCTGAAGTTGTTGCTGTATTTCCCGTTCTTGGCATCCATGTTCTCGGACGGCCATTCCACGTCGAAGACAGAGTCCAGAGACACGTTTCCAAGAGAACCTGTAAGGACATCATATCTGAACCAGGAGACAGGATGCAGGCTCAGCTCAATCCCATCAAAAGCCCTTGCTGATCCCGAAAGACCAAGATTGTTGAAACCTGGGCCCCATGAGCGCCTCACAGTCCCGATTCTGGCAGAGAAAAGCTCATCCTTGAAGCTCAGCGACACTTCCGGGAAGGACTCAATTCCAAGAAAGAATCCGAACATACCCACCTCTTCCTCTGGTCTTGGCAACTCTGTAAGCCTGTCTCCGGCATGGAAGAAGTCCATGTAGAATCCGTCACAGTTAATCACAAGGTCTGTCGCAAGCCTTGTTCTGGGATCAATTCTATCCAGATTTATCTTGAAGTTCAGGTCATATGACATGAAGGAGAAGAGGTCTCCCCTTATGTATGCCATTCCGCTGATTCTGGCATCGATTGCATCTTCTGCTCCCTCTGTCGAGTCAATTCCAATAGCAAAGTCAAAAGAGGCAACTGCTCCGACTGAGGTCGAGTTGGGAGCTGCGGACCTCAGATATCCTTTTTTGAAGAGATCCGTGAATTCCGAGGTGGGAGCATCACCGTACTGAGACTCAAGGTCACCAAGAATACGATTGATCTGGTTTTTCTCCGAGGCCGTGAAGCAATCAGAGGCAAGCATCTCATTCAATAGAGCACGAACCACATTCACGTTGTATGGTCTTGCATCACTTTGCGGTGCAATTGCCCCGCGCACAACTGCGGCGTCTATCAGCTTGTATGCCTCATTGCCTAGCGGAACACTGTGAAACTGTGCTGCGAAAACACATACAGGCAGAATCAACAATACTGCCAGAACCAAAAACCTCTTTCCCCTCATACTCTGCTCCCAATACTCTCTATATTAAGCTCCTGCCCGAGCTTGTAATCCCATTCTGCAGGATTGAACGGAATAAAGCCACCATAATGGTAAAAGGTGAGCTCTCCAATATAAATCGTCTCTCCTATGCAATACATGTCGACACGGAGAAACGGAGTCCCTTCTGCCAGCTTCTCAGCATATTCCCTCATGCGGTCAAACAGAAGCGGCTTCTTCGGCATTACTTCGTTTCTTCTGTCCTCCATCAGAAACGGAACAACCTTGAAGTCCATATCGACTATCGTCTGACCCGGATTATGTGCGGTCTCCTGCTCCACATACATGAAATGCGGTTTCCCGTTGATGCAGAAGAACTTGTAGTCCGTCAGGCATTCATTGCCGTCATCAAGGTACTGCTCAGCGATTATCCTCGGCCTGATATTCTTGTACTGCCACTCCCTTGTTGTCCTGTAGTAGTTACGCCCCAGGCTCCTCTCGAGTTTCTTACGTGCATGCGGGATGTCCAGTTCTGACTTGTTCCTGCATATGATGTAACTGCCGCTGTCATGTGTGGTCTTCAGGACAAATCTCTCCGGAAGCGCATCGAAGTCAATTTCCGAGAAGCAGTCCCAAACACCCAGCAATGCGGCGGTGTGGCCTTCCCCTATTCTCTCTCTGACGAAATCACGCATGCCGAGCTTGTCTGCCATTCTGGTGTATTCAGGGTTATGGTCATGAAGCTTGAGCCACTGGAGCTTCTCATTCAATGACTGAGGCTTCTCCAGATCCAGCTTTCTGCCCATACGCAGCCTGAAGATCAGGCGAAGGTATCTCTCATCTGACAGAAAACCCAAAGAACGGTAAAAGACTGATATGACATTCTTTCCCAGAATCCTCTTGATTCTGTGAATTACTTCATTTCTCATCCAAAAACTCCAGATATGTCCTTACTACAATATTCCGGTCAAATCGGGATTCTGCAATCCTGCGCCCCTCAAGCCCCATCTCCTTATGGAGGCTCTCCGGCATGGCACAGAAGCTCTCGACAACGCCAACAAGATTATCAACGTTTCTTGCCTCGCAGTAAAGCCCATTCACACCGTCCTGGACCACCTCCCTGCATCCTGGCCTTGATGTGCATATTGCCGGCCTGCCCGTTGCGGCAGTCTCAAGAAGAACATTTGAAAGCCCCTCAGGATGGTATGTGGGAAGAACAAGGCAGTGCATCCTCCTAAGAAGATCCCTTGTGTCGGGAAGCTGCCCCAGATAATCCACAACTCCCTTGAAATGAAGGTCCTCAACCCTTTCCCTGTATTTTGCATCACATAGTCCTGCGATGAGGAATGTGAAGTCAGGATGCTTCTTTTTCTCAATCTCCGCCATTGAAAGATATTCTGAAATACCTTTGGCATCAGTTAATCTTCCGATAAAAGCAAATTTCAGACCATTATTTTCTGCAGGGTACGGATAACAGGCATGTTTTTCAAGGTTAATTCCGGAGCCAGGGACAAGTATGGATTTCCTTGTCTTAATGCCATGCTCCTTGAAGAAGTCCATGTTGGCCTGGTTCTGGAATACCACGGCCTTGGCCTTGGGCATGACCCTCTTATGCAGGAACATCAGCACCATGCGCAGTTTCCCGGTCTTCTCAAGTTCTCCCAGACCTGTGATCATCGGGATATACGGAATCCGGTATCTTCTTGCGGCAAGCCCGCCATAGAGATTCATCTTGATGGTGAATGTGAACATGATGTCCGGTCTGATCTCCCTGACTATGCTCATATACGAGCGCAAAAGCCTGTATTCCTCAGAGATATTCGTGCCTTTGCCGTTGAACGGCAATATGATCATCTTGCAGCCAAGGTTCTCCAGCTCAGCCTGCTTGGTTCCATCATCATTGTCGCAAACTACAGTGACATCATGGCCTGACTCAATCATGGCCTTGAGGATCTCAAACCTGAAGTTATATGTGTAGGATGTCAGATTGGACAATATAAGGATCTTCAATTACGCACTCCCTGCGGAAATAATCACCATATGAAAGCATAACTTAAAAACACTTACTCAGCAATGCGGAAAACCACACTGTGAAATTGTAATGATTAATGGTAGAATTTGGATACTTGAACCATAAGGCGGGATGTGCAGAAATGAAGAATATCATGTTCATGATACCATCAATGATAAGAGGTGGTGCGGAACGTGTTGTCTCTATTCTAGCAAATGATTATGCCTCCAGAGGATGGAAAGTCAGCATCCTGATGCTTCTGCACAGCCACATAGGTTATGACCTTGACCAGGCAATTGATGTCATTGATATCTCCGATGACAGCAAGAGCGTGGCACTGATGTATCCCCTCCTCATCTGCCGTGTCAGGAAAACCGTAAGAAATGTAAATCCGGACATCATTGTCTCCTTCATGGCAAACACATGCCTTATCTCAGGTCCTGCCTGCAGGAAGACAAAGGCCCGCTTCGTGGTTTCCGAGAGGATAGACCCAACCCAGGACAAAAGAAACATCATTGTCAGGTCAATGCTGAACTCAATTTACTCACACAGCGACTGCTGCATCATGCAAACGAAACGTGCGTTCAATTATTTCCCTGACAAGGTCAAAGAAAAAAGCGTGATCATACCAAACCCCGTGAATGTCTGTACCGTTGCCACATACGGAGGCAAACGCATAGTGGCATCAGGCCGACTCGATCCGCAGAAAAACCACATGATGCTCATCAAGGCCTTCTCCAGTCTTCATGAAGAATTCGATGGATGGCGCCTTGATATCTACGGCGAAGGCCCAGAGAGAGGGAACCTTGAGAATCTCATCGGGAAGCTTGGACTTGATGCCTTTGTGTCGCTGAAAGGAAATGTCCCTGATTTACATCAACAGATGGCAGATGCAGATTTGTATGTGCTCTCTTCAGACTTTGAGGGGCTCTCAAATGCCCTGATTGAGGCAATGATGATGGGACTTCCCTGTATATCAACAGATTGTGCTGGAAGTGATGAGATCATCACAGACAAACAGGACGGGATCATTGTTCCTGTAGGTGACATAACTGCCCTGACAGAAGCAATGAGGCTGCTTATGTCTGACAGAGAGCTTGCACTTTCCTTCGGAAGGAATGCAAGAATCTCTTCCGAGAGATTCAGGACGAAAGTTGTTATTGAGAAATGGAGGACGGCCATCGAAGGAGATTCTCATGTCTCTTAAGAAGTTCTGCAAATCCCTCACAAAGGTTCTCCCGGATAAGGCGTACGTATGGCTTGACTTCATAAGGAACCTTCATCGGATTCCGAATCTGAGAAACCCGTCCACATTCAATGAGAAGCTCCAGTGGCTGAAACTGCATGACCATAACCCTAGTTATACTCAGATGGCAGATAAGCTAGCCATGCGTTCCTATGTTCAAGAAAAGCTGGGTCCTGGCCATACCGTGCAGGTTCTTGGAATCTGGAACAGTTTTGATGAGATTGAATTCAGCTCCCTTCCGGACATGTTCGTCCTCAAATGCAATAATGACAGCGGCCATTATGTAATCTGCAAGGACAAGAATTCTTTTGATATGGATGCAGCCCGCAAACGGATTATGGAGGGTCTGAGCACCAATTACTACTATCAGAACAGGGAATGGGTGTACAAGGACATCGTTCCGAGAGTCTTTGCAGAGCAATACCTTCAGCAGGAGGAAGGTAGTCATCTTTGGGATTACAAGTTTTTCTGCTTCAGCGGGGAACCGAAGATAATGTACATGGAGCAAGAGGCATCCGATGTTAAGACGGAGGCTTTCTTTGACATGGATCAGCATTATCTGGACCTTGAGATGGATGATCCAAGGCCAGATGCTCCCCCCGCCCTGCCACCATGCTTTAATCAGATGAAAGCGATGGCTGGAAAGCTCTCTGCTGGTATTCCTTTCCTCCGAGTGGACTTCTTCTATGTGAACGGTACGATTTATGTAGGAGAACTGACGTTCTTCCACTGCGGGGGCTTTGCGCCTATAAACCCACAAGAATGGAACTATACTCTTGGGACATGGATTGAACTCCCTGAGAATAAACTGATCTAGTTGTTACTGTTTTTTAGGAAGCTGGAGCCATTCCCCCAATAAGAGATCCCATGGCTTTGGTTTGATTGGCATAAGTCCTGACTGATGGAAAAAGGTTAACTCCCCAACATATAACCTGTTCCTCAAACAGAAAAAGTCAACTCTTATGAAAGGAATCCCTTCTGAAAGGACTGCGGCAAGATTCTTCATCTCGTTGAATGTTGCCGGTAACTTTGGCGGAGTTTCCGGCCTTGGATCCTCCATCTCAAGGTCCAGATAATGCTGATCCATGTCAAAGAAAGCTTCTGTTGGACTTTCGGACGCACCCTCAATCACATACATGATCTTTGGAACGCCGTTAAAGCAGAAGAACTTGTAATCGGTGAGGTTCTTACCTTCTTCAGATTCCAGATACTCCTCTGCTATTATCTTGCGCGGGATGTTTTTGTAAGGCCATTCCCTGTTGAACTTGAAATAATCGCAGTTAAGGGCCCCATTCAGCAAGAACTCAGCATTCTGCATATCCAATTTGGATTTGTCCCTGCATAGAATCACCGTTCCGCTATCATGGTTGCACTTAAGGACAAACTGATCCGGAAGCACATTAAAATCAATGTCGCTGAACTTGTCCCATACTCCAAGAAGCGGCACAACATACTGCTGCCCTACCTTTTCTGAGACATACTGCTTGGAAAGATATTTGTCGGCCATAACAGTAAATTCTTTTTTTCTGTTATACAGTTTCAGCCACTGGAGCTTCTCACAAAAAGTCTTGGGATTCTCCAAATCCAGATCATATCCAAGGTCAGCCTTGAAAAGCATCTTCAGATATGCCTCATCAGACATCCTGTCATAAAAGCCGAGCTTAGTGTTCACGTGGATCCTGAAATCCTTGTCCTTGAAGTACCTTACAAGCCTGTTCATCTGCCTTTCTCCAGGACATCTTCAAGCATGGACTCCCATTTCCTGCCTATAATCTCACTTGAGAACTCATTACGCATGTGTTTCTTTGCCGAATTCCCGATTTCAGTTCTTTTTTCCTGACTCATTCTCGCAACACTGACAATGCATTCAGCCAGTTTCGAAGAATCTCCTACAGGAATCAGGAAACCATCTTCTCCATCAGTTATCAGGTCAGACGGTCCGGTCTCGCAGTCAGTCGATATACAGACAAGACCGCAGGCCATTGCCTCCATCAGGGAGTTGGGCATTCCCTCATACTTGGAGCTCATCACATACAGGTCGCTTGAGGCATATTCATCAAGAATACTCTGACTCCAGCCTTTGAGGTTCACGACACCTTCCAGCCCCGAGTTGTTTATCTCCTTTTCAATCAGGGCTTGATCCTCACCCTCGCCATAGATATCCAGCACCAGAGAGGGCAGACTCTCATGAACGGTCTTCATAGCCCTGATGGCCATGGAATAATCCTTCTGGTCATCCAGCCTTCCGGCCATTATGATGCGGGTAAATGGCCTGTTGAAATCATGCTCAGGTGTTTCCAAGGCAGATTCTGACACGGGATTGGCTATTACCTTGCAGTTCTTCCATCCGCTGTTCTTAGGAAGAAGCCTGATCTGGCCTTCGGTCTGCATGACAACTGCATCCGCATGCCGGAACCAGATCCTGTTCAAAAACCCGCGGGAGCCTCCCTCGTCAAGAAGATGCACAGGGTTCACCCTTGCAGAGGCAATCCTCTTGAATCCCATCCCGAATGATGAGAGATACATACCGTATCCGCCTTCCAGAAAGCCCACCGCGACATCCGGTTTCACCTTCCTGATCAGCTTTCTGAGCATAATCACTCGTCTCAGCCCCGAAATATGGTCATATTCCTCCTGGGAAGCAGCCATTGAGAGCAGATTGACCTTGCTTGATACCGGATACTCATTCTCATAGCGTCTGAAAACTATCATCGATACTTCGTGGCCTAGCTCTGCAAGCTGGTTGGCGACAACAGAGATCACACGTTGTGCACCGCCATGGCTCAAAGTTCCGGTTACAAAAAGGACCCTCATGCTTGTCATCCTACTGCAATGGTCGCAGGTTCCCAAACAAATGAGTACCAGTAAGGTGTGGTGACCACAATAAAGACAAGATAAGCGAACAATGCCAGATAGATGGCAATGCCAAGCTTATTCATCAGCGCCCGGTTCTTGTTCCTAACCATGAAGTTCGGAAGCATTATCATCGCAAAAGGCAAATACATTGACATTCCGATTCTTGCGATAATCTCGACGTACACACTGACACACATGAACAGCAAGGCAAGACATGACAGCCAGAATGAAACTGCGTCATCACGTGGTGTCTCCTCTGAGAAATCGGTTATGCAGATCACAAACCCGAGCAATCCTGTAAGGACAATGATCATCTCCTTGAAATCAACCTCATTGTTCAGGTAGCTTTCTTTCCCCAATACGGAAAGAATCCAAGGGATAACACTCTTTGTCAGAAGCGGAACAATACCAAGCATTGCCAGGGAGATCAGAACACCTGCTATGGCTGTTTTTCTTGTCAGCTTCACATATGAGAGCGGATATATCAGGACAAACGAGAGTGCCGTACGGTGAAACCAAGAGGCAAGAGCGACCAAGATGATGAACCTAAGAGGCTTTTTCTCTACAACAAAAGTGAATGCAAACAGCAGAATCGCAAAGGCGAATGACTGTCTGAGGATATATGTGTGATCGGTAAGCCCGCCGATACATAGATAGAAGAACAGGCTGAATGCCGGTGATAATGAGTGCCTCTTTATGAAAAAGTAAAGACTCACGCAGACAAACGCCGAATGTATCCAGAGCAGCACATATATGTTCGCCCCCATATGTGAGAGTATCCAGTTGAACCACAGGTAACCGCTCTCACCATAAAACATGGTATGGGCATGGATGAACATTGTTCCCTTCACCATATCAGCAAAGGAGATGTTCCTCGTTTCCTTAAGCATGTAATCATAGTTCGGCAGATCATAGAACCCGAACGGGTTTCTGAGGCAAAGGAGAACGAACATAATGCCCAGTGTGATGAAAAGGACAAGATCATCACGTTTCTCATTCTTCCTGAAAATCATGTACGTGCCAGGCACAATTAACGCAAGAATAAAATATACGAACATAGCTGAAGTTTACCCTATTACCCGCAAAAAAGCATCTGATATTGATTAGTCACTCTTTTTCGGCTTATGTATTTTTGAAAGAACGGCTTTTGCCGTATCAATGAACAAGGAATCCCTGAGAACAAGAAGCATCAGGCAGTACACAATAACACCCGATAATGCAATGATCAGAGTATTGATGATGGAAGATTCAAGAAGCTTGGCCTCAAAACTCACAGCCACAAACATCACGAGACCTGCAATCACATATTTTATTCCAAGGGACAACATCTTATGAATGTTCAGAGCTTTACGAACCATATGCATCTGCACAATCAGAATCACAGACTCAGAGACAACAGAAGCAATTGCAGCTCCCATGGCCTTCCATCTCGCAATGAAGAAATAATTTAGCACAACATTGAGAAAAGCGCCTGAAATAACAGTTATAGAGTATTTTTTTTCCTGTTCTGTTGGAATTAGGTAATTATATCCCAGAAGATCAGTCCACCCGTGAATGACAAGCATAACTGCAAGAACCTTAAGAAGCGGAATTACGGGCTCAAATCCGGGACCGAAGAACCATGGCACCACATTACCGGCTACAGTGGCAACTCCGAAAGCTGCCGGAATTGTAAGAAACCACAGAAATCTCACATTCTTATATACATAGTTGCGTACTCCCTCAATGTCTTTCTTCTTATGACAGAAACTGATTCTGGGAAGAAGTACAGTGCCCATTGCAGTTACAAGCGGGATAATTGTCCTGACTATGGATGTGGCCTGCTCATAGTAACCGTTCTCAAAGGAGTCCCTAGTGATCCATCCGATCATTGACTTGTCTATCCTGTAATAGATGTGAACGGCAATCGATGGAATGAAGAGCATGATGATCGGCTTGAAGTTCTTGAACGGCCTCAAATCCTTCAACGACACCTTGCAGAGGTATTTCCTCAACTGTGGAAGGAGCATCACCTCGGACAACAGGGCAAGCCCAACGTGGATGAATGCATAAAGCAGGAAATCATCTCTTGTCTTCACAAAACTGAAGATGCAGATGATTGTCAAAACCTTCAGTATGACGTTCCTTAAGACAATCCTGCCGAACTCCTCCATCCCCTGGAAGAACCAGGTTACATCTACGAGTGCCGCTATGATTGACATAGTGAAGATCCAGTACAGAACAGAGTTCATATAAGAGGCAAACAGGATATAGACGATAAGAACCGTCAAGGAGATCGCCAAAGAGGTGATCTTTGTGTTCCAAAACGCTTTTGTTCTTCCCACAATATCATCTTGATGGAATGATATCTCCCTTCTGCCGTAAACCGTTATGCCCATTATTGCGAAGAGTTCGAAATATGACACAATGGATTCTGTGAAGCTGAAGACTCCGATGTTGTCCGCACCAAGAACTCTGGCCAGATAAGATGCGGTGATAAGCGGAGTTATTACCGTCAAGGCTTCATAGAGTACATTGTATATGTAATTCTTGTTTATCCTGTTCATCTTTTCCTGTAACTGGCCTTTACACCACATGACAGCTGGAGGTCAGAGTTGCCGTCATAGTTTATCAGACATGCATCGGTAAAAAGGGTGCAGTTGATTTTGTCCTTCAGGTCAAATAAATACACGACACCAACATTGGTCAGTGACACATGGACAACATCACCTGACAGGAACACATCCGAGAACATTCCTGATGTGTATCTGTCATATTTCGTGAAACTACCGTTCAGTAGGACTGTCTGGTTGGCATACACACGGAAATCATCTTTTTTGTATTCTGCATCTATGCGAAATGCCAGCGTATCGCCTCCGTATCTGAAGCCCATGTATGTGAAGCTTGGAATTGAGAGATAGTCAGTAGAGATCCTTGAGCCGGTTGCAATTATAAAATCAGGAGCATCCCGCCTGTAGAGGGCCGGAGAGGCGTACACAGCCTCAAGATTAAGGTCCACCATAGCCTCTTTTAGGGCAAAAAGGTATTCCGCACCTATTGTAAGACCTGCGGCGAGATCCTCGGTTGCATTATCCTCAAAGAATGGGACAGAGCCCTGATCAACTGCCAACTGAGAGTAAAGCTGCAGGCCGGTACAGGGAGCATATTCAAACTCTACGTGGGCTATTGCATTGAACTGCCCAGAATTGAGGTTATTGTGATAGAAATTGGCAGGATTCATATACTGGAAGTCTGCAAAATGAGTTGCAAGATACATGACGTTCTCGCTTATTGCAAGTTTCATGTTGTTCCTGAACCGGTATTCAAGCCGATGAGACAGGAAAAACCTTCTGGTCGGTCCATAGTCCCTGGTATCACTGGACCCTCCGAGATAAGCCTCCGGTGCCATCAATGTGAAGTCAAATGAGAACCGGCTGTTGAAGGTCTTTGCACTGATGTAATGATATCTTTCAACATGCTCATCATAGATGAAGTTTCCGATCCTGGACCTGCCCCAGACCTTTCTGCCCCTATAGAATCCGACGGAGAAACCATCCCATGCATATGTCAGATATGCGGATCTGGGTGTCTCCAGGTCAGCAGGCCCTACCCCGTTGAAGACAAAAAACGGGCTGTAGACCTCCGACTCTGCTGTAACCTTTATGTTCTCAAATGCTCCGGAGTATCCGAACTCATTCTCCGCATCACCAACTCCCTCATAAGCCTTTCCGAGTGTGTTCTCGACATAATCCCTCAATGAAACAATGGTATCCTTGCTTCCTGCCTTGCTGAGGCCATAGGTGAGCTCCAGGTGGAAGTAGAATCCTTTCTGATATGCGTTGATGCCCATATAGGCCAGAGGATTTCTATCCGTGTATCCGTATTTCCAGTTTTCCTCAAGACCAAACTTATTATTAGTATGGACATACATCTCTGGGCTCAGTGAGAATTCAACAAACAAATCATGCTCTTTTCTTTCAGAGATGATATCTGATATCTCACAATACAGATGATCAGCATAGCCGTTAAGTGCTGCTTTATCTATCTTCGAGAGCTCGGATCTTGCCTCGGAAACTGTCCATGGTCTTGAAGTTGATGGGCTTGCATACCCGCAGAGCAGAAATAGATCATCAAAGAGCTCATATAGCCTGCTTCCTACGGGAATAACCTCTCCTGCTCCAGAATATACAGTATCAGGCTGGTACAATGAGAACAGTGGTGAGACACATGCCGTCATGGCCAGGAGAAAAAGAATGAGAACCCTTCTTGCCCGAATCATACCCAGCCTCTGATCAATCAATAGAAATAATGCAGGCCTATGAAGAGCTCGAACTCAACGTCAGTAAGACCGATCTCACCCTTCATCCAGTTGAAAAGATCCTTTGCATTGAAGCCCAGAGATCCTCTAATCGGGAAACTCGGATAGTTGTCCAGGACTATTATTCCCTCACCTCCGATTGTGACCAGGGTGTCCAGACCGTCATCGTCATTGCTACCGACAAAGATATCCATGAAAGGCACAGCATATGTGCTGCAGAAGTCATTGATCCTGATGAAGTTGAACAGAAGGTCCATGTTCAGGATCATCCCGAATTTCCTTTCCTTGTTTATATCCTCGTTGTCGTTCCTGATACCTCTGAGCTTCTCGGAATAAGAGTCCTCATAATTGATGGCCTGAAGTGAGTTGGCCCACTTGAAATCAAGCCTTGCGGAAGGATTGAACCATGAGGTGACAGGATAATGGAACCTTGCATTTCCGCTTGCGGAAAGCGCATGTGTCTTCGGGAAGAAGTAGTAAGTGTCCGATCCCGTGAGGGAGAAAACAAAACCTTTTCTGAAGTTGTTCTCCTGCCAGTTTATCGCCCCGTATGAGAACGGGAGCGTGGTGACCATGTATGGCACAAGCACCGCAGATGCCATATAGTACGGCAGGTAGAACATTATGCTTGGAGTAAATGAGATCTTATTGAAAAGAGCGAATCCCCTGCTGATTCCGAAACCAGGAGTGAATGAGTCCAGTCCGTTCTCGAATCCTGTCTGGGTGGTGGCAAAGTATGTTGTCGTGGTGATGTCGTAAAGGTTATCGAGCTTGTTTGTGAAAGTAGTCGCCGTGTTGAAGACCTCACTGCCGAAATAGTACGTGAGCGTTGTTGATAGCGTCGGGCTGCTGAGGCTCGGATGCTTGAATGTGAAGCCCAAAGTATCTGTGATGCTGTAAGGACGGAGGATGAATCCGTTCTCATCATCTGGGACCATGGTGAATGAGGTACTGTTGCTCAGGGCAATCCTCTCAAAATCGTAAGACTCACCCAGACTTGTGGTGATGTTTCTAAGAGCCCAGCCGTCTGTCTTTTCTCCGCCCTTTGGACCGACTTTGACCTCAACTGATCCGTTCAAGCCAAGTTTGCCAACCTTTATGTCGGAAATGTTTGCCTTAAGACTGGCACTGGAGTCTCCCCAGCTTGAGAACCAAAGACGTCCGTCATGTGTCAGTGAGAAGTTTGCGTCCTTTATCTTCATGGAGCTGATTGTAAAATCCCAGCCAAGATCACCGTCCTTGAACGTGTTGTTGTTCTGTGAGAGATAAACGTTCGCTTCCATGGTCGCGAAAGTTCCCATGAAGTTTGAATCCAGTGCCTTGACCTTGAGCTCGAATCCGTAGTTAGAGTCGTACTTCGGGAAAGGGAGGATGATGAACGTGCGTGCATCATCAATGTAGATCACGACATCGGCCATGAACACATCTCCGCCCATGTCCTCAAGCGTGTAGCTGAAACCAACCTCGTGGAAAATCCTCTTGTTGTACAGCTGTTGGCGCTTGTCGGCAACATGGGCCTCAAGATCCTCAAGAGTCCCGAAAGTCTCTCCAGGCTCGCCCACAAACTCTGACAAGGCAGAATCCGTTGTCTTACCTTTCACATTGAACGTATAGCTTCTAATTGTATATGTTGCAGCAAAAACCTCTGCCGTCAGGCAGAACAGCAGAGCTGCCAGTACTAAAAATCTCTTTCTCAAAACAGTCTCTCCAAAACAATGACTAAACACTGCTATTATATATTAAGTTACATTACAGTCAATAATAGATATGACGGAGCCAAGGCTTGTTGAAAACACAATGTGACATTAGAATCAGAACCATGAAGAGATTATTGCTTTGCCTGCTTGTCGTGATAATGATGCCCCTGAGTTGCTTCTCATTGGTGTCACAGAAGATTTATCCTGTCGGCAGTCCTGTTTTTGAGGGAATATCAGACATATACCTTGTCACAGGCCATGCAATGCCATCTTCATCAGGACCATGGAGCGCAGCGGAACTGCTTGAGATGATACAGGCAGTACCGCGTGAGGAGGTTCCCACTTTCCTTCAGAGAAGCTATGACAGCATAATCAGGGAACTTGATGACAGTCTCTCAATTGAGCTCGGTCACATTTCAATGCAGTTCAATGCAAGTGCAACCCTGGAACTGTACTACCATACAAACACCGACGGTCAGACAAGGACTGACATAAACAGCGTCACTGAGAAGTCCTTTACAGGAGTCCAGGGCTGGGCATTCGACATGATCCACTCCTCACCTCTTTTCCAGATTGACTTCCAGTTCGATGTAAGCGACAGCTTTTATGTATATCTTGGCTTACCTATCAAGAGCGGTTTCCATGCCGGCTCAGGTTATAAGACTGAGGTCGGAGCGACACATTTCGGAAGCAACATCCCTGGACTGAAAACAATCGGAAGCGAATCTTCCATATCACTGGATCCGAACTGGCCTTACAGGGCATTCGCCTCTTTCGGAGGCAAGGCATGGACAGTTCAGATCGGCCGCGACAGACTCAGCTGGGGCCTGGGAAAGACCGGAAACCTCGGAATCAGTGACAACCTGCCCTTCCATGACATGCTGCGCTTCGCCGCCTTCTCAAAGAGTTTCAAATACTCGTTCCTGATCAGCTCATTCCCGCACAAGGTTAATTACTATGACCCTTACAGGGGATCAGACATCAGAGGTAATGTGGAAAAAGACCCGATCCAAGGGATTAACCTCTATCTGGCACACAGGATTGAAGGCAGGTTCTTCAAGGATAGGTTCTCTCTCTCCCTCACAGAGGCAATAATGTATGCATCTGCTGATGCGACAATAGATCCGAGGATATTCAATCCTGCCACAATATTCCACAATTTCTACGATCCCTCAGATGCGAACTCCACACTCGTCGTTGAAATGGATTTTACCCCGGTGAAATGCCTGAACATTTACGGTCAGTTCATTCTGGATGACCTTGCCATACCGGGAGGAGAATCTGCCGGAGGTCCGACATCGTCAGGTTATCCGAATGCAATGGGTTACCTTGCAGGTGCAAGATATGCAATGGAGGCATGGAACGGCCTGCTGACATTCAATCTTGAAGGCGCTTACATTGATCCTTACACATATGTCAGATACAATGCAGATCCCAATAATCCGTCATCTGAAGCTTATGGCCTTGATTACATCGTATCCACAAGGACATATGTCACCGGCACAGGCTCTGAGGACTGTCTTGTCTATGATGAGTATTTCCTCGGATACAAGAACGGCAATGACTGTGCTGTGGCAAATCTCAATGTCGGATGGAAGAAACCTGATGTGATTGCAGTATCAGCGAATTGCTTCTTCATGGCTCACGGAACACATGATAAATGGACACGGTGGGATAACATCGGAAACCATGGGGAACAGCAGTGGAATCAGGCATCAGTGACCCCCACAAGCACACATGAGACAGGGAACTACAGATACGATGTCTCTGACAGGAATGCCGTCTGCTATACCCTGGATATCGGTCTTGGGTGCAGCTGGTTTGTAAATGACAGCCTCAAGTTGTTCGCGCAGGCCGATTTCATCTGTCTTTGGAACAGCCTGAACAGACAGGGCATAAACGAGCAGGATTTCCAGCTGGTGATGGGTGCCAAGTATTCACTTTGACTTTAGCTAATAGAAAGGATTATACTGAGACACATGAAAAAAAGGGAGAATACCTTTGAGAAGTACCAGTTCAAGCTGAGACTGGTATTTGATCTTTTCTCAACACTCATCGCATGGTTCTCGGCATATTACATAAGGTTCTTCCTTCTTCCCGGAGGAATGCACGACTCGCTACTGCTTTTCTCCTTATTGTCTGTCCTTGCAGTCTTATCCACATTCTTCTTCCTGTTCTACCATGAACTTTATGAGCCGTCTGTCCTGGCAAGGTGGAGAACCGAGCTGGGTTCACTTGTAAGAGTCTCCATAGATGTGTTTCTGGTGTTTGTTGTTTTCTACTACTACCAGTTCGAGGTCAAGGTCAGCCGTATCGCCCTTCTCCTGTTCCTTGGCACTTTGTTCCTGTGTCTGGCAATAGGCAGAAGAATCTGCAATGCCATTATTGGGAAGAATGTCAGAAGTGGCCGTTTCATCCAGAGGACCCTGATAGTAGGTTACGGGAAGAAAGTCACAGACTATTACAACTCGACCATTGAAAGCGGAGATGGCTCAAGAATCAAGTTCATAGGACAGTATTACGGAGCAGAGAAAATCGGTGATCTCAAACAGATTCAGGCTGCCACATTGGCAGATGCTGTGGCTGAGAATGATATTGATATTGTCATAATAGGTTTCCCGCCTGATGATTCCAGAAACAGGATGCTTGCCACAAACCAGGGAATGGAGCTTCTGAATGCAAAGGTTTACCTGCTTCCTGATATCCCCAGATCCTATGCCGGATCCAAGATCACAGATTTCTACTCAATCCCCGCGGTACAGGTCAACAGCTCCGAGCTGTCATTGGGAAAACGCTTCGTCAAACGCACATTTGACATAGTCACATGCTCATTTGCCGTCATTCTCCTGTCCCCGCTCTATCTCCTGCTTGCAATTCTGGTAAAGCTCTCATCACCGGGACCTGTCTTCTTCAAGCAGGACAGGGTCACAAGGAACGGCAAAATCTTCAAGATGCTGAAGTTTAGGTCCATGAGAACCGACATGCCGGAGCAGAACGGGCCTCACTGGACAGAGGAGAATGACCCGAGAATCACCAAAATCGGTAAACTTCTGAGAAAGACCAGCCTTGACGAGATTCCTCAGTTCTTCAATGTGCTTGGAGGATCAATGAGCCTGATAGGACCCCGTCCCGAACGCCCAGAACTGGTTGAAGAATTCAAAAAAACAGTTCCCGGTTACGATCTGAGACATCGTGTCAAGGCAGGAATCTCCGGATGGGCACAGGTCAACGGACTGAGGGGAAACACATCCATAGAGAAACGTGTCAGCTATGATCTTTCCTATATCAGGCACTGGACGATTCTTTTTGATGTCAAGATTGTAATCCTCACCTTCTTCAAGGGTTTTATTAACAAAAACGCATATTAATCGGTGGATCAATGAAACGACTTTTACTATTGCTGGCCATGTTGTCTCTAGGAACTATTGTTTTTGCAGCACCTGCTCTCTCAAGTCTCTTCCCGTCTTTCTCTGAGTCCGATATCCAGAGGCTCAGGTCAGGGGAGACCTTTGAGGCTTATACTTGCTACGGCCAGAAAATCGCTGACATCGCACCTCTTGGAAGCCTGGGAAAGACCAAGGCATTGATCGGAGACAGGCTTTATAAGGGTTTCTCTGTAGCAGCTCTCTCGTTCATTCCTTATCCCGAGAGCTTTACCAAGATGACAGAGGAAGAAAGAAGGGTCGCCCTGTACAACATCATCAGAAGTGTCTCAACCCAGAAAGGGCTCCAGTATATCTCCCATCTTGAGGGAGACAAACCCACCACCCTGTTTGAAGACGCCTATATGCTCAGTAATCCTGCCAGCACGAAAAGCAGGATCGATGACCCTGTTTCCACAACAGTTCCGGAGAGCTACAGCTGCTACTGCTACCAGAAGGACAACCGTTTCGGGAAGAACGTCTACTCAGTCAATTACACAATCAAAGACACGGATTTCCTGATGGACATCAACAATTACACTAAGATGAAATACATGGGTTTCACATGTGTTGATAAAGGTGCCCTGAACATGTATCTGGAGGTCATTGAGACAGAGGAAGGATTCCTCCTCTATACAATGGCCGTGGCAAAGGACAGGGAGCCGGAGGTCAAGGTCCTGTTCATAACAGTTGATCTTCCAAGCGCATTCATGAGAAGGATCACAGCCCTCAAGGACTGGCTTGTGCAAAGGGTCAATGAATGAAAAAGCTACTTGCAGCCGCCATACTGCTGACTGTAATTGTTTTCGCATCCTCCGCTTTCCCGCTTGATCCTCATGAGGTAAACTCCTTTGACAGGCCCTTCATGGCTCCTTACAGCAAGACGCTGGATGACCTGTCATTGGTCCCTGCAATAGCGGTTGCCCTTTCCCCTGCTGTTCTTCTGACACAGCCTTCCAGTGAGTATCTCACGATAGGGCTGATGTACATTGAGTCAGTCGCCATCACTTACGGCTCAAAGGAGCTGATCAAGTATCTTGTGCACAGGGAAAGGCCATACATGTATGACGCCAACACACCCATGAGTCTTGTCCAGGATGAAGAGCACAATGAGTCATTCCTGTCAGGCCATACAGCGTTGGCATTCAACGGGGCATCTTTTGCGAGCTATGTGTTCTGCAAGTACAATCCCGACTCAAAATGGAAGATTCCGGTCATAGCAGCCTCTTATTCGCTTGCAGCTGCGACCGCTGCAATGAGGGTTGCAAGCGGATGCCATTTTGTCACAGATGTCATTGCTGGAGCAGCCTTGGGGACTGTCATAGGGATAGCGGTCCCCGCCCTGCATACCCTTTTGGCCAAAGAGAACGTGACAGTATCAGCATCCCCGTTCGGTCTTGTGTTCTCAAAGAGCTACTGATCATTTGAACAGGTTCTTCCAGTCCACATCACAGACAGCAATCTATACAGAAAAACCCTGTACCTTTCACTCATTTAGATTGAAACCGTCATACCCAATGTTAGCTGAACATCTGCCTCATGGTTGGAGTAACTGCCAACATCCTTTATGTAGGACCACCTGTTGATCCAGTCCAGCTCGCCGTCAAACGAGACTCCTGGCCAGTTGAAGAGCTTCTGGAGATCTGCCTTGAACTCAATCCCGCATACAACACTGCGGCTTATGATCTCCCCAGAGGGAGTCTTCCCCGCATAATTGGCGTCATCATCGTTATTCCCGTCTTTGTTGTGGCTCATGTTTATGTTCATGGCACCGTGGTCCATTCCTCTGGCAAAAAGGCTAGCGCTCCAGTGGTCAAGGCTTCTGTACGTGCTTCTGATCTCGAGCATCAGGCAGTCTCCGCCATACGGGAAACCTATATAATCAAAGAACGGGACATGACCGCCGCCGAAACTACCATCCAGGGCAGAATGGCACCAGTATCTGTTCACCCTGACAAAATCCACCTTGTCCCTTCTGTACAGCAGCGGTGTGGTATAAGCAAACTCGGCATAGCTTGTGAGTACTCCGTTTCCGATTGCTGTCGTGTACTCGGCTCCCGCGACAAACCCGGACGAATCACTCTGGCTGTCACCCTCGTGGGGCGCTCTTGCCTGATCCAGGGCAAACTGTCCGTAGACCTCAAGGCCCGGAATCACGGATGCATTGAACTCTGCATATGCAAGTGCGTTGAACATGCCACGGTTGTTCAGGTTGTGGTATATGAATGCTGGGTTGAAGTACAGAAGCTCAAGCGTCTTGTACTTGTACATGACATTCTCACTGATTGTGAGGGAGATGCGGTCAAGGATACGGAACTGAAGCGTGTGGATCATGAAGATCCTGCCCTCCTCCGCCGCATGCTGCTCGTTGTCAGAGACAAATGTGTTGAGGAACATCAGGACCCAGTCATACTTGAAGTGGTTGCCGAATACAGACAGATGCGCGTAATCACTGAAGTGATGGTCATCCGCAAGGAGGTTTCCAACCCGCCCATTTCCCAGACTCAGCCTGTCCCTGCTGGCAGAAATATTCCAGTTCTTTCCTCCAAGTGAAAAGATGGCCTGTTTCGGCCAGATGAATGAGAAATTCATCGTATTAAGGAAGAAAGAGGTAAAGAATGGTTCAGAGAATGCATATGACTTTTTGACATAATGCGAGGTGTCATCAACCTTATATGAGGCAATATAGCCGTCATTAGAGACAAGTCCGTCTGCGATGTAGCTTCCGAAACTGTCATTGTAATCCGCCCTGCTCCATTTATAATGGATGTCACTGGTAGTGTAGAAATAGTCCCATGCCGTGAATTCGAAATGGGCTCGGAGCAGGCTTTTTCTCTCCTGGTATCCGCGTTCCCAGTCGTCTTCTGCCGTGAAATGCTCAGAATCGGAATGCGCGTACATCTCCAATCCGATCTCAAGACCCGTATCCATCTGGAAATCAGGGCCGAACTTCCATCTCAGGCCTTTATCCAATACGGAAAGTATCTCATCATAGAGCCTGCGGGCAACACCTGTCAGTGATGAGGGGTCCACTCTGTCCAGGATCATCCTTGCCTCCGAATCAGACCAGGGACGGTTACCGGATGGCCTGACAAGACCGCATAATGAGTACAATGCATCCATGTCAGAATATATCGGGGAATCAATGGGATATATTACAGCATTAACCGGATGAATCTCAGCTGCGGATACAAACAAGGAAAAGGCAAAAAGAATCAGGGCACTCAAATTAATTCTTTTATTCATGGAATTCAGTATATAATACATGCAAGGGAGTTACAAACATGAAGAGAAGAACATTAATCGCTTTCATGCTTCTGACATGTCTGTTCGCATCATTTGCAACCACTGCCAACATGCAGAAGATTTATCCGACAAACAGTGATGAATACAAGGTCATCAAGTACCTGTATATTGCCCAGGGACACAGCCTCCCGTCAACCACCGGGCCATGGAGTGCCGACGAACTTGCCAAGATGCTTGAGGTCCTTGACGTCAGCGCCATGGACAAAGTCCAGAGATCCATGTATGACAATGTCTGTGCATCGATAAACGCAAGACCTGAGCTGGACTGGGACAAGGTCGGTTTCAACTTCAACGGCTATGCGAACCTTGAGCTGTATTATCACACCAATACTGACGGTTATGAGGTCACGGCAAACACATCAAGCCATGATGTGACGGAAAGGGCTTTCCAGGGAAACCACTGGATTTATGATGAGACAAAGCAGCAGAGCTTCCTGAATTTAGAGCTTGAGACATTTGCCACAGACCACTTCTATGCCCTGTTCCAGGGAACAGTCGCCAACAGCTGGCACAGCGATGAGAACTACACAGATGAGCTTGGTGTAAGCAGCCTGTCGACCAGCATAATCGGTCTGAAGCACTTGAAGTTCAACCTCGCCTACTTTGACGGAAACTGGCCATACAGGGCATTCCTCTCAACAGGAGGAGAGAACTGGAACATCCAGATCGGACGTGACCGTCTATCATGGGGCCCGGGAGAGACCGGAAACCTTGTGATAAGCGACAACATGCCGTGGCAGAATTTCGGGAGGATCACCACCTATTCAAAGGATTTCAAGTACACGTTCCTGGCAAGCTTCTACCCGCATCCGATAAACTACTGGGACAGACAGACCGAGGGTGCGGACAACCCGCACTGGCATGGCCTGGACAACACTTACTGGAGCAATGGTCCGTACAGGGGACTCAGCATGTATATCGGTCACAGGTTCGAGCTGAGACTGATCAAGGACAAACTGACATTCGCAGCAACTGAAGGCCTGATGTATATGTCAGAGGACAACACAATCGATGTCAGGGCATTGAATCCCCTGAATTTCAATCACAACAACTACATTGCCCGCAACTCGAACTCAACCCTTGCGCTTGAGGCGAACTACACACCCATCAAAGGCCTGAACATATACGGTCAGTTCATCATAGATGAGATCGCATTCCCGGGAATAGAGACCCCGCCGTCAGAGACAGAGCGCAAGAATCCGAATGCACTTGGTCTCCTTCTCGGGGCAAAGGGAGTGTTCACCCTCGGAAACGGCATATTCCACGCCAACGCGGAGTTCGCAAAGACAGATCCCTATCTCTATCTCAGGGACGGCCTTGGCCGCAGGAACTCTGCGGACAACGAGCAAGGCTACTACGGCCTGAGCTATGTCGTGGCACTGCGTAACTGGAGCTCGGTAGGATCGGGAATCACATACGACGAGTATTATCAGGGCTACACATATGGCCCGGATGCAGTTGTCGCCAACGTCAAGGCCGGATGGACAACAGCGGACCTGAGACTCAGTGTCGAGGGAAGCTTCTTCTTCATGGCTCACGGAACACATGACGCATGGACCATGTGGACTCCGATCGGAGGAGATGACAACTACCAGTATGAGAAAGCCTCTCCCACAGAAAAGCACACCTCATACAATGCGAAATACGCATACAAGACAAATGCCATGCTGGCTGTGGAGAACACGATTGTTTGCGGCATCAACGCATCATACAAGGTCAGCTCATGGCTGACAGCGGTGGCTCAGGCTGACTTTGTCAGCATCAGCAACTACGGAAACATTCCTGACACGCCGGTGCAGAATGATTTCCAGCTTGTCGTGAGCGCACGCTTCAGCTTCTAATCACTCAAAGATGTTACAGCTGTAGATCACATGGGCAAGATCCCTGCTCATGTGATCTGCTCTTATGCTTCCGAAGCATTTTCCGGTTCCACTGTACTGCTCCAGGTATTCCTGGAGCCTCGGGTTCACATATGAGCTGACTATGCGGTAGTTGGGGAGGCCGAACTGCCCGCAGTAATAACTGGAAGTCGATATGAGACCCGGATCAGCAGGATATGAGACATCACCGCCGCTGTATCTGTCAAGCCATGATCTTGAGTTCTCCCATATCTCCTCCGGATTCTGTGTCTGCCAGTAATATTCATTGTCATACCCCGGCTCATAGTCCGGAAGCCAGAAATCCCACTCACTTATCAGATCCGGCTCCCTGTAGATACGGATGTAGCCCAGAATCGGAATGATCTTGCCCGCGACATCTGATAACCTGACGCCATCAAGTCCGGAACCCTGATAGAACAGGCCGGTATCTGACTTGCGCAGAGCCTCCACAACCGGAGTGGCCATCCTGTGATGATCTGTATCAGACACCTTCTCATACTGCACGAACAGCATGATGAACTCCGACGGGTTCTCAGAGAGAAATGTCCTGCAGGTCTCCACCACTTCATCAAGGGTGATGTCCATGTATACCGGGCCGTGGTATATCCCGTATCCGCCGCCTCTCTCGTGGATGCGGATATCCAGACTTCTCACTCCTGCCTCAAGCTGCTGCCACAAATCAAGGTCCTGTGTGGATGAAATGCTTGAAAGGCCCAGAAGGTCCTTGTTAGCACATGAGTCATGCGTGGCGGGAATTGTGATGTCCCTGACAAGCGGATCTCCCTTTAGCCTTCCCATCCAGTTGCATGACTCCTCATGGACAATATCATTTCCTCCGTTCAGGTTGATGTCCATCCTGCAGGATGAGAGGACAATCAGGATTATCGTCAGGAAAATCAGAAGACGTCTCATAGGCGCACCCCGCATGCAAGGCTGACAGACGCACACCATTCAGGATAAAGCACGCCTGCACCTATTCCGGCGAACAGACCCCCGCTCAACGAGAGACGCATCTCAGCAGATGCCTTTGCTCTCAGGACCGTCGGATAGAGCGGATATGCCCCGTAAAGCTGAACGGAGGCAAGAGCCGATACTGTCTCATTAATGAAGAGCCTGATCTCTGGACCAACAGAGATCTCAGGACCTGCTATCAGAGCATTTGACCCAAATCTGGTGAAATGCTCAATACCATAGCCTAAAGTTGTGACAATACCGGCAGAAACACCATCAGAGTTGCCCCACAAGGCATCGAATCTGACATCTGCGATATGAGCGTTCTGAGGAATGAAGTAGCTGTAAGTGGCACCGAGTTCTCCGATAAATGCACATGGGACAGTAAAAACAACCATCAAGAGCAATATGAGAGAAACAACGGTTTTCCTAAGCATCCCAGCTCCTGTCAGAACCTCTTCTCCACACCCAGGACAAACTGGTTGTCCCTGGCATCCCCAAGGACCAGGTCATACTGGAAGTAAACGGAGATGTCCTTGTCAAAGTGTTTCTTTCCCGCGAGCTCAATCATGAAGTAGTGGCTCTCCTGTCCGCTTGGAGCATATGAGTCATCATCCTTGTCAAAAAGCGATGAGGCGTTCTTCTCTCCGTGGTTCATGAACATCAGCTCAGCTCCGGCCTCCCAGTCTCCGGGGACCGAGTAGCTCGCCTTGAGGTCAATGACAACCGCATCACCTCCGTATGTGTATCCCAGAAAGAACCTGCTGCCTCGATATAGGCCTACATAACCCAGTCCCGGATCCTCGGGATCCTGGACATGTGAGCCTTCTGGAATGCTTGTGGCACGCAGGTACAGGTACGGCATTGTGTATGCCCCCTCCAGGTTCAATGTCAGAATCCCCTTCTGCACACAAGTCACATACCTGAGCCCCATCAGGAATCCCATTGCAAGAGGATCCGTGTCATCACCGTCAGCGACTTCCCACGGGGTTGTGAACTGGTCTATGGCGATCTGCGTGTACAGGTTCCAGCCTCTTGCGAACGAATGGCTGATCTCAAGGTCCACGATCGAGTTCGCAAGGTCAGAGATGAAGTAGTTGTGGAAATACATCACGGGATTCACGTAACGCAGGTCCATGAACCCGTTGTCATTCTTGTACATGATGGACTCGTTCACTGCCGCATAAAGCCGGTCAGAGAAGAAACGGCACTCAAGGCGGTGTGTCATGTAGAAGAGAATGCCCTTCCTGTCATCCTTCATGTGCTGTAGAAAGCTCATCATGAAGGAATACTTGTATCTTGATCCGAATGCGGAGAACCTGAGGATGTTGTGATAAGGCAGGATGTCGCTCATGATCAGGCTGCCTGTCACCCCGGCACCCATCAGGAGACGGTCACGTCCTATCTCCAGGCTCCAGCCTTTTCCTCCCACAACCGCAAAAGCCCTGCTGGGCTCCCTCTGGTTGATATCCGAGGTGAAGCCCTCAGGGGTCAGGTTAGCAATATCAAAGTTGAAGTGGTACGAGGAGAACTTCTCCTTGTTGAAGTCATTCTTGTACTGGTACCAGACATAGCTGTAGATGTGGTTGCCTGCCCAGGCCTCCCAGCTTGCCTGAAGCGTAGGCTTCTCATTTGCGGTCTTGAAGAGATAGTTGGTCATGCCGTTGAACGGATAGATGAAATCGGTGTCTGTATGGGCATAGCCTGTCACGGACACCAGAGCCTTGAACGACATGTCGAACATCTCATCCACGGACAACCTGCCCTTTTCCCCTATGGCTCTCTCAACTATCGCGTAAAGCTCCGGCGATGTCTGCTCTGACACCTTTGAGAGTATCATCTCTGTCTCCGCCACAGTCCATGGCCTTGTGGTTGACGGAAAGGCCTTGCCCTCCAGCAGGTACAGGGTATCAATGGCACTGTAGACATCGCTCTCAAGCGGTATCACTTTCTGCGCGTTATAGGCAAAAAGCAATACCGGCAAAAGCAGGATGATTAGACAGAGAGAGAACCTGCGCATTTTATATCAGAAGCACTCGTACTTGGCGCCGATGATGAACTGGATGTCAGTCGCATCATCCTGCGTGCCGACATTGAACACATTCCTCATGGTAATGATGTCCATGTTGAAGCTCAACTCAAGATTATCAATGACCTTGTACTTGGCGCCCACGCCAACATCCAGTGTATACCAGATTGCGTTGCGCACAGTCTGTGCATCAGGATACCTGTAGTTGGTTGTCTCCGAATGTGACGGAGACGGTCCGGAGTACTGCTTGTAGGTCTCCTCGGAGCAGTTTGCCGGGACCTTCTTCCATTTTGTCCAGAGGTCATGTGTCCCGTGCATGATGAAGAGTCCCTTGGCATTGAATGAGAGCTTCTCGCCCTCCCAAGATCCGGAGAGGTTCGCCACAAGGCAGTCTGGTCCGTACTTGTAGCCTATGACATAGTCCTCATAGAGGATATCAGTGCTGAGTCCCCTGTCCTCATAGGCATAGAGCCTGGACCTGATCGCTCCTGTGTAGTCCATACCGTAGAAGTCATTGACGCCGTCCCGGAGATAGCAGAACGATGTCACATAGGCGAACTCAGGATTGATTGTCAGCACTCCCTCCTGCATCTTGGTCATGAACTTTGCACCGCCAAGGACCGCAATTCCGTTCGGTGAACTCGAGTAACTCTTTCCGGGTCCCACAGGATCCTCAAAACCAGGCATCGTAAACTGATCCAGAAGGAGCTGTCCGTAGACGTTCAGGCCCTTCAGAGGTGTTGCCCAGTCAAGCTCCAGGGCAAGTGTTGAGTTCGAGTTGTTGGACATGAATGCATTGTGCATGAAATACATCGGGCTCAATGCGGCGAACTGCAGGCTGTTTGTCTCAGACATGTAGACAAGGCCTTCTGTGAGAGTGAAGCCCAGCTTGTCGTTGAAGAAGCGGCCCTCGAACCTGTGGGCGCTGTAGAACCAAAGTCCGTCCAGCGTCTGGGTGGAGTTGTTGAATCCCGTTCCGTTGTAGCTCTTGCCTTCCTTGTTGTAGTAATTCTGCTTTGCGGGGAAGAACGAGACAAGATATGTGTACTTGAACTTCTCACCGTAGGCAGTGAGCCTTACCATGTCATGGTATGGGAAGTTGTCTGACAGAACCACGTTTCCTGTTGTTCCTGCGCCCCAGCTCAGCCTGTCACGTCCGGCCTCGAATGACCATCCGTCTCCGCCGATGGCGGCAAATGCCCTGTGGGGGAAGCTTGCGATGTCCATGACCTTGAGATTGAACTGCAGGGTCTGGAGCATCGGGATGTTTGAGTTGAGCCTTGATGAGCCCAGCTCATTCCCCTCATTGCCGCGGAACGCGTTCTGAAGACCGAAGTCAAATGCGGTATAGAAGTGGTCTGTAAGCCAGGTCTCCCAGCTGAGCTTGAAGAACGGAGTGATATGGTTCAGGTCCTTTCCGAACCACCAGGACCTGCCCTCAAAGGCATGCTCAGTAAGACCGGCGACATCCGTCTGCTTGTAGGCGTCATCAGCCTTCGGCGAGTATGTGTGCACGTACAGCTCAAGGTCCAGTGTTCCTGTGAACTCAGTGGCTCCGCCCTTGAACTCAATCTTAGGAGATGCTCCGAGCTCTTTCATGGCGGCATCATATTTTGCAAGCATGAAGGACGGGACATCGTTTCTGTCAATCGCCTCATACATCTTCAGAAGCTCATCACCGCTCCACGGTCCTGTGGCAGATGGCTGCGCATGACCTGTCAGGATGTAGATCTGGTTGATTGTCCTGTATAGTTCCGTGTCGACTGAATAGATTTTCTGATTGTTTGCCGCAAAGGCAACACCGACCACAAGCAGTATGATCAATACTGCTGCAAGAATTCTCTTCATGTAGTATCTCCTTCTCTCTAAGTAGACTTTATACTACGTGAAGGGAAAATAGGCAAACCATTTAGGTTTTTAATGCAGATTATACAGGAAAGCTCCGGCGGTACTCGTACATGAGAATGCCTGCGGCTACTGAGACATTCAGGGAATCGATATGACCTGACATCGGGATTGAGACTATGTGGTCGCACTTTGTCCTGACAAGGGACCTCATCCCACTTCCCTCGCTTCCCATGACTATGGCTGTCCTCTTGGAGAACCTGGTGTTATAGGATGAGTCTCCGTTCATGTCGGCGCCGTAGATCCAGAATCCGTGCTCCTTCAGGACATCCAGCTCCCTTGCCAGATTCGGGACAGTGGACATTGTCACATACTGTGCGGCACCGGAGGAGATCCTGATCACTGTCTCATTCGCGCTGGCGCTTCTTCTCTCAGGAACAATAATCAGCGCGGCAGAGAACTGGTCGGCGCTTCTGAGAATCGCTCCAAGGTTATGCGGATCCGTGATCTCATCAAGTGCAATCACAAGGGCACCATCGCCTTCCTTGAGGCTTCTGCAGAAGTCCTGGACGGACATCTCACGGATTCTTCCGCCTTGGCTCTGCGCGGCCTTTGCTCCCAGGTCAAGGACTGCTCCGCGGTGATCGCTGGTTCCTGCAATCTTGTTCAGCTCAAGCTCGGAGACCTTCTTGATTGCTGTCTTTCCGTTTGACATGGCCTTGAACTCAAGGGCGCTGTTTCTCTTGTCTCCGCGAAGGAGATACAGGGTGCTTCCATGTGATGCGTTCTTAAGGGCTTCCTCAATTGCGTGAATGCCGGTGATCTTTGTTCCCATGCCTACCTCTTTCAGTTGTTCTCGAACTGGACCGGAGTCGGGTTCTCATTCTCTCCCATCGCGTCAGACAGCTCCTTCATGATCTGCCTTGCCTTCATGCCAAGACGTTTCGGGGTCTCTATCTGGACCTTGATGTACATGTCTCCCTTAGAGTCGGCATTCCTGTACCTTGGAAGTCCCTGACCTTTGACACGTATGATCTTTCCGTTCTGTATTCCTGCGGGAATACTGACTTTGATGTTCTCATTCTGAAGGTTCTTGACAAAAATATCCAAACCAAGTGCTGCCTGGGTCATCGAAATAGGAATCTGAACATAAAGGTCCTCACCGCTTCTCACAAAATACCTGTGAGGTCTGACGTTGACCCTGACATAGAGGTCGCCGGGAGTTGCGCAGTTGGCGACGGCATTTCCCATCTGCGGGATGATTATGTCGCTTCCGCTCTCGATTCCTGCAGGAATCTTGATCTTAAGGGTCTGGCTCTTGCGGACTGTTCCTGTTCCACGGCAGTTCGGACACGGGTCTGAGATGACAGAACCGCGACCTCCGCATGTCGGGCATGTGCGTGACATTGAGAAGAAGCCGCTTGACTGACGGATCTGGCCTACACCGCCACAGGTCGGACAGGTCTTGTTCGAGGCAGTGCCCTTTGCTGATCCTGTTCCATGGCATGACTCACAAGCCACCTGATGTGAGTATGTCATCTCCTTCTTGAAATCCTGCACTATGTCCTGCAGGTCAACCTCAATGTTGACCCTTATGCTCTGGCCGACATCAGGATTGCGCTGGGCGCGGGAGCGTGATGCACCGCCGCCGAATCCGAAGAGATCCTCGAAGATGCTTCCGAATCCACCTGAGAACAGATCACTGAAATCCCTGTATGCGGCACCGCCGAATCCCTGTGAGCCGTCAACACCGGCAAATCCGTAGGCGTCATAGTTCTTTCTCTTGGATTCATCGGACAGAACCTCATACGCCTCAGTGGCCTCCTTGAACCTCTCCTCCGCCGCCTTGTCTCCAGGGTTGCGGTCCGGGTGGTTCTCTATTGCCAGCTTACGGTATGCCTTCTTGATTTCTTCTTGTGTCGCGCTCTTGGAAACTCCAAGGACTTCGTAGTAATCACGTTTATCAGCCATAATATGTAAATAACCTTCTTAAGGATAAGTTAACAAAAAAAACAGGAATAGTACACAAGAAGGGAACCGCTTTCGCGATTCCCCTCTTCATGCTTTTGCTTTTCGGATGTCTGTTAATTGACAACCTCATAGTCGGCATCATCAGCACCGCCCTGCGGTCCCTGAGGTCCCTGCTGAGGACCTGCTCCAGGACCCTGAGGTCCGGCCTGCGGGCCACCCTGCGGGTTGGCGTTCTTGTACATCTCCTCGGCAAGCTTATAGGATGCGGTCTGCAGAGCCTCTGTCTTTGCCTTGATCTCATCGACTGATGCGCTCTGGTTGGCAAGCACTGCCTTGAGGTCGGCAAGGGCGCTCTCGATTGCGGCCTTGCTGGAGGCATCGACCTTGTCGCCGTAATCCTTCATTGCCTTCTCTGTCTGGTAGACCAGGCTGTCGGCATTGTTGCGGGCATCGATCTTCTCACGCTCCCTCTTGTCCTCCTCGGCATGAGCCTCGGCATCCTTGACCATCCTGTCAATCTCGCTCTCATCGAGTCCGCTTGAGCTCTGGATCTGGATGCTCTGCTCCTTTCCGGTTCCGAGGTCCTTTGCAGAGACATGGACAATGCCGTTGGCATCGATGTCGAATGTGACCTCGATCTGAGGTACTCCACGCGGGGCTGCCGGGATTCCGACAAGGTCGAATGTTCCGAGAGTCCTGTTCTGAGAGGCCATCTCACGCTCACCCTGCAGGACATGGATGCTGACTGCAGTCTGTCCGTCGGCCGCTGTTGAGAACACCTGGCTCTTTCTTGTAGGAATGGTTGTGTTCCTCTCGATGAGCCTTGTGGTCACGCCACCGAGGGTCTCGATTCCGAGTGAGAGCGGAGTGACATCCAGAAGAAGGACATCCTTGACTGAACCGCCGAGGATTCCGCCCTGGATTGCGGCACCCATTGCAACGACCTCATCCGGGTTGACTCCCTTGTGCGGCTCCTTTCCGAACAGTGCCTTGACTGTCTCCTGTACCTTCGGCACACGTGTTGAACCGCCGACAAGGATGACCTCGTCGATGTCAGATGCAGAGAGACCTGCGTCCCTGAGTGCGTTCTGGCAAGGGATCTTAGTCCTCTCAATCAGGTCATCGATCAACTGCTCGAAGGCTGCTCTGGTAAGAGTCATCTGAAGGTGCTTCGGGCCTGTTGCATCTGCTGAGATGAACGGCAGGTTGATGTCTGTGGATGTTGAGTTGGAGAGCTCGATCTTTGCCTTCTCTGCGGCTTCCTTCAGTCTCTGAAGTGCCATCTTGTCTGTTGACAGGTCAATTCCTGTCTCCTTCTTGAAGGAAGAGACCATCCACTCGATGATCCTCTGGTCGAAGTTGTCTCCTCCGAGGTGTGTGTCTCCGTTGGTTGACTTGACCTCAAAGACTCCGTCACCAAGCTCGAGAATCGAGATATCGAATGTTCCTCCGCCAAGGTCGTAGACGGCAATCTTCTCATCCTTTGATGAGTCCTTGCCGAATCCATAGGCAAGTGCAGCGGCTGTAGGCTCGTTGACGATTCTCTTGACCTCAAGGCCGGCGATCTTTCCTGCGTCCTTGGTTGCCTGTCTCTGCGCATCGTTGAAGTATGCGGGAACAGTGATGACTGCCTCTGTGACGGGCTCACCGAGATAATCCTCAGCAGTCTTCTTCATCTTCTGAAGAATGTTCGCTGAGATCTCCTCAGGGCTGTATTCGGTTCCGCGGATATTGATCCTGACGGCTCCGTTGGGACCTGAGATAACCTTATATGGAATCATTGAGAGCTCGTTTGGGACCTCATTGTACTTGTGGCCCATGAAGCGCTTGATTGAATAGACTGTATTCTCGGCGTTTGTGACAATCTGGTTCTTTGCCGGCTGACCGACAAGGCGGTCTCCCTTTGCTGTGAATCCGACGACTGAGGGAGTTGTCCTCTGGCCTTCTGAGTTGGCCATGACGACAGGCTCTGAGCCCTCCATCACTGACACGCAGCTGTTAGTTGTTCCAAGATCAATTCCGATAATCTTTCCCATATATTTCTCTCCTAAATTATATGCAGTTTTATTTTGCTGATGATAATTTACAAACTCGCAGACAAATCGTCAAATCACTCGGGTTTTCCGATCTTGACTTTTGATGGTCTGATGACACGGTCGTGCAGTGTGTAGCCCTTCTGGAACTCCTCAAGCACGGTCTCCTTGTCAAGATTCTCATCGACTGTCATCATGCATGCCTCGTGCAGGCTCGGATCAAACTCCTGTCCCACAGACTCAATGGCCTTCAGGCCCCAGTTCTTGTCCAGTGTGGAAAGAAGCTGGTTCTGGGTCATCTCAAAGCCCTCGATCAGCGCATTGACGTCACCGCCGTTCTTCGCTGCAGTAAGAGCGCGCTCCATGTTGTCCAGAAATCCGAGAATGTCCCTGATCAAGCTCTCATTGGCGAACTGCACTGCCTCTTCCTTGTCACGGATAAGGCGCTTGCGGTAATTCTCAAGCTCAGCCTGACGCCTGAGCATCTGGTCCTTCAGCTCTGCGTTCGCAGCCTCAAGTTCAGCGACCTTTGCCTGAAGGATCTCCTCCTGGGAGACCTCCTCGGTCTGATCCTCCTGGACTTCTTCCTCGGTGTTCTCCTCGGCAACCTGTTCCTCTGTCAGGACTTCCTGCTCGAGATTCTTCTCTTTATCTTCCTTATGTTTGCTCATAGTATTCCTTCCGTTTGCAGATTTAAGTTACAAATGAGTTTATAAAACGTCAAGTTTCAGGGTTTGTGTCAGCTTTTGTCGTCAAAGTCAACGACTTCCTCGTCGCCGTAGGTCTCCCAGCGGTTGACCTTGGGAGATTCGTCCTTGCGCTTCTCTGAGAATGACTTAAAATCCATGTCCATTATGTCCATGCCGCGCAGGTCGGATTCATCCTCCACCCCGCCGAAGCTGGCAAAATCATCTGTCTCGGCTATCCCCTCGCCGTAAGTGTCTTCCTCTGGCTGGGCAAGATCCTCCGCAGTGTCCTCAACGGCATACTCGTCATCGGTCTTGGGTGTGAACTTCGGAGCCTTGAACTTGGGCATTGGGGCCTCAGTCTTTGGAGCCTCATCAGGAGCGGCCTCTGAAAGCCCTGCAATCTCAGAGCTAAGGTCAGCCTTTGCGATTCCTGAATATGACGGACCCATGTCGGCAGAGACCATTGACGGGACCTCTGCAGCCTGTATCTGCTCGGCTTTGGGCTCAACAGTTATCTTCCCTGAGGCTGATGACTCGAGTCTCTCCGCAATCAGGCGGGCCTCATCGATTTTGTTCTCAAGCTCACCGAAGAATTGCTGGACGGTGTGGATGACAGCCTGGAAGGCATCGTCAAGCTTGCGCAGCCTGAACTCGGTGTCGTTTGCAGTCTTCTCCTTGAACTCAGACAGGACCTCATTGCTCTCACGGTGGAGAGTCTCCATGGCCTCGTCCATGCTGCTGTCAGTCTCACTCACGGCCTGGTTCATCCTGCCTATGGACTCGCGCTCCAGCTGGATCACCTGCTGTTCATGCTTTCTGAGGTGCTCGTCTGCATCCTTCATGTCCTGCCTGAAACCGTCAATGACGTTGCGGACCTTATCCAGGCGGTCAACCTCCTCCTGGACGGTATGGACCTTGTCATCGGCGTCCTTTGTCAGGACACCAAGACCCTCCAGTGCGGTTCGGTAGGTCTCCATGGCGGCCTTCAGGCGAAGAAGGTCATCCGAATATGACTTGAGCTCTGTGATCTGGGTGTTGACTGTCTGGATGAGGGATTTGACCTCCGCATCCTTCTTGGCCACCGTCTGCTCCAGCTCGCTTGCGTACTGTTTGAAGGACAGGTCACTGGCTTCTATGTTGCCTTTGTATATGTCAAGCAGCCTCTTGACGTTCGAGAGGCTCTTGCTGTGTTTGTCACTGGATCTGAGAGTGAAGATAATGATAAGAGTCACCACGAACAGTGCAATGGGAAGCAGCACAGGAAGCATTGAAGCAAAATCCATCAGTCATCCTCCAAAATGGCGGTAAGCCATTTGTCAAAGTCGTTCCAGCTGCAGAAGACAGCCTTTGCAAGCGAAAACCTCCCGCTTGCGTCTTTCATCTCCGAAGGCCTGACATTGACAAGTACGGCATCTAGGCCCGCAGCGGATGCACCCATGATGTCCTTGCTGTAGCTGTCGCCCACATAAAGAACGTCCTTTGCATCCATTTTAAGATTATACAGCAAATATTCAAAGCAGTGTGCATCAGGTTTCAGAAAACCGGCATTGTCACTCGAGGCGGCAAAATCAACCAGATCATCAATGCCCATGCCCTTGAGCTTCTCAAAGAGCGGAAAATCCGTGAAGACCCCGATCTTCAGGCCATGCAGGCGGATTTTCTCAAAGGTCTCTCTCACCCCGTCAAACGGCTTTGTACTCCGGTACAGTCTCTCCATGGGCCTGTAGACCCACTTCTCAAGCCTGCCATAGGTTGACCTGTAGTCCTTCTCATCAAAACCGCCAGCTGGCTCTGCGCCGGTTCTGTTCTGAATGACCATGGCCTCTCGCCATCTGAAAGGAATGGCCTTCCTGTAGTCCTTCTGGAAAAGACGGAGCTGTTTCCTGTTTCTGCGGTATCTGAGGTTGAACAGCGGATGCGCCATACCGATTCGCAGAAGCCTGCGGTTCATTATGCCTATAGGATAAAGAGTCCCGTCAATGTCAAAACAGACTGCCTTATATGCCATAAGGTCATTGTATTGAGAGTTCGTGTTTCATTCAATAAGACTCAGGCCTTGGCCTTGCTCTTCTTTCTGCTGGAATAGCTCTCCCTGGCCTTCTTGACGGCAATTGCCTTGGCCTTGGCTCCGACCTTCTTTGCAGCAGGCTTTGCCTTGGCCTTTCCGCCCTGGCTCTGCTCTTTCCTGACAGGTTTTGCCTTGGGAAGCTCACGCTCCTCCGCGGGACGGACCTTGGCCTTCTGGCCGAGCTTGTGGTTGCTCTCGCTTCTCTCACGCTCACGCAGGTCAATCTCTACAGGAACATCAGTGAAGCCCAGATCGCGCCTGATGCAGTTCTTCAGGTACTGCACATATGTCTGCGGGAAATCCTTCTTCCTGTTGATGAAGAACAAAAACCTCACAGGCTGGGCACTGATCTGTGTGCCGTAATAAACCTTGTAGTGTCCTTCAGCACCACGTGAGGGCTGATAAGCCTCACCCCAGACCTTCAGCGCGTTGTTCAGAGCCGCGGTGTCTATTCTTCTTCCAAGCTGTGCGTAGACACGCAGTGCCGTGTCCAGCATGGGGCCGATGTTGTCCCCGGTCGCCGCCGAGATGAACTGGATCGGAGCGAAATTCAGGATCGGGAACTGGAAGCGCACCCTGTCCTCAATGGCCTGTCTCTCGTTGGGGATTCCCTTCAGGAGGTCTGTCTTGTTAAGGACTATCACAACACCCTTTCCGCGCCTGACAATGAGGTTGGCTATCTTCTTGTCCTGCTCGGAAAGGCCTTCGATGGTGTCCACTATCAGAAGAACCACATCGGCTTCGTCGATTGTCTTGATCGCCCTGTTGACGGAGTAGTACTCTACATCCTCCTCGACCTTGCTCTTTCTTCTGATTCCGGCGGTGTCCAGGATGGTGAATTCATTGCCCTTGTAGGCAAACGATCCCTTGACAACATCACGTGTGGTGCCGGCTATGGGGCTGACAATTGAAAGATCCAGTCCTGTAAGGAGGTTCGTCAGCGTGCTCTTTCCGGTGTTGGGCTTTCCAAGTACGGCAAGCTTGATGCTGTTTCTCTCGTTCTCCTCGGAAAGGTCATCAATGTCATCAAGGTCATCCTCAAGATCCAGCATGCCCATGATGGTGTCCTCTAATGTGTCTATTCCAAGACCATGTGATGAGGAGATTCCCACTATGCGCTGATAGCCGTAGGAGAAATAGTTCCAGATCAGGTCCTCACGGGTCGGATCATCAATCTTGTTGACCACCATGATAATTTTGTCAGAGTACGGGCGCAGCACCTTCAACAGCATCTGGTCCTCAGGGGTCACCTCGGTGCAGTCCATCATGAAGAGGATGGCATCGGCCTGGTCCAGCAATGAGAGGCTCTTCTTTGAGACAAGCTCGTCAAAGCCCTCAAGATCCAGCTTGACTCCGCCACTGTCGGTGAGGTTCACCGCGTGTCCGTTGAGTATCCATCTCTCTGTGATTGGGTCCCTAGTGACTCCCGGGGTCGGGTCAGTGATTGCCCTTCTCTTTCCGATGAGCCTGTTGAATAATGTTGACTTGCCTACGTTTGGCCGTCCTATGATCACCACGTTTTTCATAGCTGCATATTACAAGATATTTCCAAAGCTTGAAAGAGCAGATAGAATTCAGGCATGACAAAGGCAGTGTTCTTTGATTTCGACCACACGTTGTTCTCTCATCAGACCATGAGCATACCCCAGAGCGCCAAGGATGCCGTACGCATCCTGCAGGGCAAAGGGATCAGGTGTGTCCTTGCGACCGGGCGCCACATGCTGGAGCTGGAACATTTCCCGGATGTGTTCACCGTGGGGCTTGACGGCTATGTGACAATAGACGGCCAGCTGTGCCTTGACGGAGAGAGGAACATCATCTGCTCAAATGAGATCAAGGGAAAGGCGCTGGAGAACCTTGTCAGGCTCTTCAATGAGAGAAACGTTCCCACGATTCTTGTGGAGGCAGACAGGGAATACAGCAACATGCATACTTTTCAGAAGGTTGAGGGCCTGAGCTACGCAAGCACCGTCGATCATCCTCTCGGGGAATACGGCGGGAAGCCTATATACCTCGGGGTTGTCTATATCAGGCCCGATCAGGAGGACTGGCTTCACGGCATGCTTCCCGGATGTGATTTCCTGAGGTGGTCAAACGTCGGAGTGGATGTTGTCCCGTCAGGACGTGACAAGGTTGACGGCATACTCTCTTATCTTGACCACTACGGAATCTCCAAAGACGATTACATGGCTTTCGGTGACGGGGACAATGACCTGGGCATGATCATGGATGCGCCTGTGGGAATTGCCATGGGCAATGCGTGGGAGAGCGTGAAGAAGGTGGCCGACTACATCACCACAGACATCAATGACAACGGCATATGGAACGCCCTTGCCCATTACGGACTAATCTGACGATACTGTTGGACATGCCTCGAATCTTGATATAATCTATTTCCAGCATGATTGAAGATCTTCAGGACGAACTACAGAAACAACAGCCGGAGAAAAAGGAGAGGACACCTCACAGACGGGGTGCGTTCCTTCTGCTGGCTTTCATTGTCTGGATCGTCTATGCCGCCGTCCTGATACTTGCCTTCATGCCGCGCATGATCGTTGCTTTCAGGGATTCCGACATTGTCCGCCTGATATCAGAGATAGATGAACGCAAGGCCGCATCAGAGACCAGGGATGCAAGGCTGTGCTTTGTGATTCCCAAGGCGGACGGATCAACAACGTTCGTCACATGCAACCAGAAAATAACCAAGACAGGTGCCTCGGAATACCATGATGTGGTTGAGGGTTTGCTTGAGGGCCCTAAGTCCGAAGCTCTCTCAGCTGGTGCAATCACCTATATTGAGAGAGGAACCCGTCTGATAGGGCTCACTGTGTCTGAGACAACGGTGTTCGTGAATCTCTCAGAGTCATTCACCGGCTCAGGCAGCAGCTGGGGTCCGAACGGGCTTGATACAGCATGCAAGCAGATCACAAAGACAATCCAGGCACTGAATCCGGCTATAAGGGATGTTGTTGTTCTGATTAACGGAAGCCCGCTGTCTGTCTGATCAGATTCCGCACTCTGACAGAAACTGATTACAGTCAAGGAATGCCTCACCCTCTTTCCTGTCTTTCAGAAGAGCCAGGAACTCTGTGTTGCCCTTATGGCCCTTAATGGGAGAGACAGTTGCACGGCAGATTCCTATTCCGTCAGATGTGAGGTTCTCAAAGACACCCTCGAGAGTGCTTCTAAGAAGACCGGGGTCCTCTATGACACCGAAGAAGTTCTCCTGCCATCTGGGGACCTCGAACTGAGGTTTGATCAGGGCAACCATCCAGGTATGGCCCACAAGGTCCAGCACATGGCTTGCAGCTCCCTTGATTGAGCGGAATGAGAGGTCAGCCACCGCTGCCTGGGCAGGCGGATCGATATCCTGTTTCTCAAGTGTCATGATGTTCTGGCGCTCATGCACAAAGACGCGGCTGTCATTTCTGATCTTGTAATCAAGGAGATTGAATCCCACGTCCACGCTGTGGACCGCTTTGGCACCGCTTTGGAGAAGACAGTCCGTGAAGCCTCCGGTGGAGGAACCTGCGTCAAGCATCACAAGACCGGTGACATCCAGGTTGAACTCAGAAAGCGCCTTCTCCAGCTTGAAGCCGCCCCTGGAGACATACTTGGGAAAGATGACCTCTACAGTCGAGTCAGATGGAAAAAGCTGTTTGGGATCCGGGCAGAGCTCTCCGTTGACATAGACATTCCTGCAACTGATAAGAGCAGATGCCTGATCCTTTGACATTTCAGGATTCTTGAGTCTGAGAAGCTGTATAGCGGAAAGCTTAGCCATCTTACTCCGCTATCCTCTCAATGCTCAGGGCCTTTCCTGTCTCTGCATCCGAGCGGATACAGACCCCGTGAATCTCTGCGGCAGCATCCAGGACCTGCGCCTTCATGGGCATCTGAGTCAGCTGACGCTTTATGGCAAGCTCCGGGTCACTGCCTATTATGCTTCCCTTGGGGCCGCACATTCCCAGATCTGTGATGTATGCTGTTCCGTTGGGAAGTATCTTCTCGTCCATGGTCTGGACATGGATGTGTGTACCAACCACGGCGGTCACCTTGCCGTCAAGGAAGAAGCCCATGGCCTCCTTCTCCTCAGGACTTTCGGCATGGAAATCCACGAATATGGTCTTTACCTTGCTGTCAAGCTTCTTGAGGATGTCCAGAGCACACTTGAACGGATCATCGGTTGCAGGCATGTTCATGCGGCCCTGGAGATTGATCACACAGACGTTGTCCTTCACCACATATCCGTGACCCTGCACAAGGTTACCGTAGTTCGCCGGCCTGAGAAGACTGCTCTGCGAATCAAGGTAAGGATAAATATCCTCCTGCTGCCAGATGTGGTTGCCTGAGGTAATTACATCAACGCCAATTCCGAAGAGCATGTCCACCTGACTTGGGATGATCCCAAAGCCCTTGAACGCGTTCTCTCCGTTCACCACGGTGAAGTCAGCGCGGTATTTCTTCTTCAGGGTCTGCAGCTTCATAAAAAGAACCCTGCATCCGGGATCTCCGTAGATATCACCGAGCAGCAGGGTTGTTAAAGTCTTGTTGGACATAAGGACTCAGCGTGCGTACTCCACTGCACGCATCTCGCGGATGATTGTGACCTTGATCCTTCCGGGGTACCTGAGCTCAGCCTCTATGCGGCTGGCAATACCCTTTGCGATCTCCTTGGCCCCATTGTCATCAACGGTGTCTGCATTGACCAGGATCCTGAGCTCACGGCCTGCCTGGATGGCGAATGCCTTGTCAACACCCTCGAATGAGACCGCGATGTCCTCGAGGTTCTCAAGGCGCTTGATGTAGGTGTCAAGTGTCTCGCGTCTGGCACCCGGGCGGGCTGCGCTGATTGCATCTGCGATCTGTACGATGATGCTCTCAATGCATGAAGGCTCGACATCGTTGTGGTGTGCCTCAATGGCATTGACAATCCTTGCATCCTCGCCAAGACGCTTGGCAAGCTCGGCTCCGAGCTCGGCATGGTTGGAATCGCTCTCAGAGGCAATTCCCTTACCGATGTCATGCAGAAGTCCGCCACGTCTTGCAATGGCCACATCGGCTCCCACCTCTGCGGCGATCATTCCGGCAATGACCGATACCTCTCTGGAGTGGGCAAGCACGTTCTGGCCGTAGCTGGTCCTGAAGAACAGTCTTCCAAGTGCCCTGACCTCTTCCTGGCTCATGTTGTGGATTCCAAGATCAAAGACGACCTTGTCTCCTTCCTCGGCGCAGATGCGGTTGACTTCCTTGGTGACCTTGGTCACGACTTCCTCGATGCGGGCCGGATGAATCCTGCCGTCCTGGACAAGGCGCTCAAGCGAGACTCTTGCGATCTCCTTGCGGATCGGGTCGAAACAGGAGATGACAACTGCCTCAGGAGTATCATCGATGATGATGTCCGCACCTGTGAGTGTCTCAAGGGCCCTGATGTTCCTTCCCTCACGGCCGATGATCCTTCCCTTCATCTCGTCGCTCGGAAGATCCACTGAGCTGACTGTGCTCTCTGACACAACTTCAGTCGCGAGTCTCTGGATTGTCGTGATGATGATGTCGCGTGCGGTCTTGTCTGCCTTTGCAATGGCCTCCTGCTCAATCTTGTTGATCAGGTTCTGACCGTCCCTGCGGGCCTCGTTCTGCATCTTCTCGATCAGCAGGTTCTTGGCCTCATCAGAGGTCATGTTGGCGACTCTTTCGATTTCAGACTGCCACTTGGCTTCACTTTCAGCGATCTGCTTCTCCCGTGAAGTCAGCCTAGCTTCTTTATCCTGTTGTTTGGACTTGACAGCATCCAGGGTTTCCTGGACCTTTTCCAAGTTCTCTTCCTTCTGGAGCAATCTTCTTTCAAAGCGCTGGAGCTCGGCACGTCTCTCACGTTCCTCACGTTCCTGCTGTTTCTGCTCCTTCAGGAGTGTATCTCTAGTCTCAAGCAAGAGTTCCTTGCTTTTAGCTTCGGCTTCTTTAATAGCTTCCTGGTTCAGTCTCACAGCACGCTGCTCAACTGAGGTCAGCTTAAATTTTCCATACAGCCAGCGGCCAAGCCAGCCGATTCCTATACAACAAAGACAAAGAAGGATCCATATGAGTGTATTCATACTACTCCCCCTTTTAATTTCGTTAATATTATAAGTTGAGTAAAATACTGTCAAGGCAGAGGTTAGAACAAAAAGTAAAATGGTTTAGTATATTTAACCCTTAAAGCATGTGCTTTTAAGCAGTGCAGGAAGCTCAACAATGTCCTGAATCTCATATGTCGGCTGAATTTCTGAGCTGTTCTCTTCATGATAGATATTCAAATAACAGGTATCCAGCCCATATTCAACTCCGCCTCGTATATCGCTGAACAAACTGTCGCCGATCACCAGCGCCTTTTTCGCCTCAAAGCCCGGAATATGCTTCTCCACATACTCGAAGAACTCCCTGTCCGGCTTGTTGTAGCCTATCTCATCAGAGATGAAGATATCATCCATCAGATCTGCAAGGCCTGATTTCTCAAGCCTGTTGTGCTGGGTCTTGGCAACACCGTTGGTTATAATATACAGCTTGTAATCCTTTCTGAGCTGCCTGCAGACTTCCATTGCGCCGGACATGACCTGGCATCCGTTGCCGAGATTGGTCCTATATCTGTTCTCAGTGGCCACAGGATCTGCCTTTATCCCAACTTTCTCAAACAGAGTCTCAAACCTCTTGATCAGAAGCTCATCCCTCTCTATCTCTTTTCTGGAGAGCATCTCCCAGTACATCAGGTTGATCTCATGATAAAGCTTCAGGACCTCCTCAGTGCATGGCAGCCCGAAATGCTCGAAGGTATCCAAGAGAGACACCCTCTCGTTCTCATCAAAGTCCAATAGAGTGTTATCTGCATCAAAGAGAAGGAAAGAATACTTCTTCATTACATCAATTCTTTCAGAAGAATCATAAAGAGGCAAGCACTCATTCACCTCAATTCTTTTGAGACTTCAATTCATTGACAAAACAGTAATTAGAATTGATAATGGAAATACGAGGGGTGCTGCCGGATGGCGGTTGACCTCAGACATTTTTGAACGAAAGATCGTCCATGACTGGTCAAGGGTCGTGGGCGATCACTTTCTATTACGACATGTAATCACTATGGTGATAATCATAAGGACTATCACCAGGATCTCATAATCACTCATAGACATCACCTCCTTCATCGTCTTCCGAAGAATCGGGAAGCAACGCCTCCCGATATCCGCATGGCAAATACTGAGAGGTCAACCGTCCACCGCTACTGGCAGCACCAGGTAAATTATACTTAATGAAATACTTAACAGTCAAGTGTTTTCTACAGAATAAATTGTGTTGCTAAAAAGAATTGATTAATCACTGCAAATAAAAAACCGGAGTCATCACAACTCCGGCTTAGCCTTATCTGAAGGCTCTTTCAGGAAGAAAGGATCAGTTCTCCTTCTTGTCTTCCTTCTTCTTGTCCTTGGCTTTCTTCTCAGGCTTCTCAGTCTTCTTTGTCAGCTCAAGGATTGCCATCTCGGCAGCATCTCCAAGGCGGTTAGCTGTCTTGATGATGCGGGTGTATCCACCGTTGACGTCAGCATAAAGCGGAGCGATCTCGGTGAACAGCTTGTTAACGACAGCCTCATCGTAAAGGATTGCGGCAGTCAGTCTGCGGTTGTGCACATTGTCAACCTTGGCTCTTGTGATCATCTTCTCGGCAAGACGCTGGACTTCCTTGGCCTTGGCCTTGGTTGTCTCGATTCTCTCATAGCGGAACAGGCTTGTGACCATGTTTCTCTTGAGGGCTTTGCGTTCTGCGTTGTTTCTGCTCAGAGCGTTGAATCCAATCTTATGCTTCATTGTTCTCTTCCTTGTTGCCCGGAACTCTGATGGAGTTCTTGAGGACACTGTAATCTGTCATTCCAAGTCCAAGGTTCCATTCCTTGAGCTTGTCCTTGATCTCGGAGAGGGACTTCTTGCCGAAGTTTCTTGTCTTGGCAATTTCCTCTTCGGTCATCTTGGTGAGGTCTCCGATTGTGCGGATGTTGGCGTTCTTCAGGCAGTTGCTTGAACGAACTGTCAGCTCCAGCTCCTCGACGGAAGTGTTGAGGATCTTGCGGACCTTCTCCTCTTCCTCATCTACCTCATCACTGCTGTTGACCATGCTCTCATCGAAATTGATGAAGATGGAAAAATGGTCCTTGGCAATCTTGGCGGCCTCTGCCAATGCATTCTCCGGAGAGATTGTGCCATCGGTCCAGATCTCGAGGTTCAGCTTGTCGTAGTCGTTTCTCTGACCTACACGGGTAGGCTCGATTGAATACTTCACGCGTGTGACCGGTGAGAAGATGGCATCGACAGGGATTGTTCCGATGACTTCGACGTAATTCTGGCTGACTTCTGCGGGGATGTAACCTCTTGCGAAATCAATCTGGACGACCATCTCGAGGTTGGTATCATCCATCATGTCGAAGATCTCGATGTCCTTGTTGATTACTTCAACGCGGTCCTTCTCGAAATCAGCGCCGGTGATTGTACCGGGGCCCTTGCACTCGAGTGAGATGGTTGCTGTCTCGACGTCCTCAGGCATGGTGAGTCTGATTTTCTTCAGGCGTGCGATGATCTCGCAGATATCCTGCTTGACGCCCGGGATTGCCTCAAACTCGCTTGAGACAAGATGGGATGTCCCATCTGCATCGAAATAGGTAAACCATACGGCAGTGATTGCATATCCCTGGATCGAGGACAGAAGAACTCTGCGAAGTGTGTTACCGATGGTGGTTCCGAAGCCTCTCTCGAACGGATAGGCGGTGAACTTACCATAGTTGGCTTCAACTTTGCTGTGCTCCATTGAAATCGATCTGGGTTTCTTGAAACCCTTCATTAGGTTCTTGCGTGCCATTGACACTCCTTTTCTTGTCCTAAGCCGCCTTTTCAGGCAGCTTCGGAAAACAAATTCTCAATGCTTATCTGGAATACAACTCAACGACCAGCTGCTCGTTGACTCCCTCAAGCTCCTTGACCTCTTCCTTTCTCGGCACTGCCAGGAACTGTCCCTTCATGTTGTCTGCATCGACAGAGAGCCAGGGGCAAACTCCGCTCTTGCTGACCTCGATGAGGCTTTCCTTGACCACAATCAGCTTCTTGCTCTGAGGAGCAATCTCGATTGTATCGCCGACCTTGAGTCTGTAGGACGGGATGTCCACACGCTTTCCGTTGACGAACACGTGGCCGTGGCTGACAAGCTGAGATGCCTGCGGGCGGCTGCATGCGAAATGCATTCTGAAGACGACGTTGTCAAGTCTGCGCTCGAGAAGACCGATCAGATTGTCACCGGTCTTGCCGTTCATTCTGTTGGCCTCGTCGAATGTGAGCTTGAACTGCTTCTCAAGCATGCAATAGATTCTCTTGAGCCTCTGCTTTGCACGAAGCATCAATGCGTAGTCTGTCGGCTTCTTTGCGCGAGCCTTGGGGTCCTTGCCGGGAAGTCCGCACTCTGCCGGATTGTTCATCGGGCACTTTGCGGAAAGGCATCTGGAGCCCTTGAGGAAGAGCTTAGCTCTCTCGGCTCTGCAGTATCTGCACTTTGGTCCTGTATATCTAGCCATATTCTATCTCCTCGTCAGATTCTTCTGGTCTTTCTCGGTCTGCATCCGTTGTGCGGGATCGGAGTTACGTCACGGATTGAGCGAACCTTGAGTCCGAGATTGCCAAGGCAGCGGATAGCGGACTCACG